>Ga0308157_10001325_pt1 | contig 53085 bp, 45 predicted proteins | sample PhyBR1_FD_201035 | JGI IMG/M metagenome (GOLD analysis project Ga0308157, IMG submission 201035) | Phyllosphere microbial communities from UC Gill Tract Community Farm, Albany, California, United States - DLSLB.R1 | ecosystem: Host-associated > Plants > Phyllosphere > Unclassified | place: USA...
AAATATGAGTCTTAAGCTCGGACCAAGGATAGTTTACTTTTGCTTCCTTTCTCAATCATAAATTTAACTTCTTTTATTTAAAAACAAATCTAAAGGACAGCAGGAGAAATCTCAATTCTGCATCGGAGATTTCTCTCTCAGCAAGCTCCGTTCGAAATGGAACAGGTCAAATCGCAACAAAAAGGAGCCTTTCGGCCCCTTTCATTATTTTACGGTAATCACAAAATATTTCTTTTTACCGTGCTGCACGAGAATATATTTTTCAAGAATAATATCTTTCTCCGTCAGCAGATAGCCCTCGCCTATTTTCTCCTTGTTAATAGCAATGGCGTTGGCGGTTACCGCCTCCCTGGCCTTCCCGCGTGACGGGAAAATGTTTGTAGTATCGGCAAGTGCCAGAACAATATCGACACCTTCCTGCAACTGCTCACGGGAAATTTCCGCTCCCATGAATTCGCCAAAAATGTCGGTAAAGAATTCTTCGCTTTCATTCTCTAAATCCTCACGGTTGAAGTTGGAGAACGCAAAAACCGATTTCTTCGCCGCTTCTTCAAAGTCCTCCTTGGAGTGTACGAATGTCGTTACCTCTTCTGCAAGCTTCTTCTGCAACACTCTTAGATGTGGTGCAACAGCATGTTCCGCGATCAATGCCTCAACATCTTCTTTCGACAGGAACGTGAATATCTTAATATATTTCTCAGCATCGGCATCGCTCGTATTCAGCCAGAACTGGTAAAATTTATACACCGATGTCTTATCGGCATCCAGCCAGATGTTACCACCCTCCGATTTACCGAATTTTGATCCGTCAGCTTTCGTAATAAGCGGACACGTCATAGCATACGCTTTCGCGCCTTCGTCATTCATTCGGCGCACCAATTCTGTACCCGTGGTGATGTTACCCCACTGGTCACTACCGCCCAATTGCAGCAGGCAGTTGTATTCTTTATGCAAATGATAGAAATCATACCCCTGGATCAGCTGGTACGTAAACTCAGTAAACGACATGCCCGACCCTGCCTCACCGGTAAGGCGCTTCTTCACCGAGTCCTTCGCCATCATATAGTTTACGGTAATACGCTTGCCTACGTCACGCACAAAACCAATAAAGGAGAACTCCTTCATCCAGTCGTAGTTATTAACCAGCACAGGCGCATTGGCCTCCGCCGAATTAAAATCAAGGAAGCGCGATAACACGCGTTTAATACCTGCAACGTTTTTCTCCAGCGCTGCTTCGTCGAGCAGGTTGCGCTCATCCGACTTGCCCGATGGGTCGCCGATCATACCGGTAGCGCCACCAACAAGGGCAATAGGCTTGTGTCCGCATTTTTGCAGGTGCACCAAAATAATGATAGGCACAAGGCTGCCGATATGCAGTGAGTCGGAAGTTGGATCAAAGCCTATATAGGCCGTGGTCATTTCCTTAGTCAGTTGCTCTTCGGTTCCCGGCATAATATCGTGCACCATGCCCCTCCATTTCAGTTCTTCTACAAAATTTTTCATGTCTTACTATTAATGAGCTGCAAAAATACAAACATGCGTGAAAAAACAGGAACAAATACAAATAAATACAGGGTAAAATTTACCTTTGCATTATGAATCTCGTAACCGGCGGAACAGGATTGGTAGGTGCTCATTTACTGCTCGAACTTGCAGGGATGGGGCGTCCTGTGCGTGCGCTGTATCGCAGCAGCGACACACTTGCCAAAACAAAGAACCTTTTTACACATTACGGCAAAGCAGGACTGTTCAACACCATCGAATGGGTAAAGGGCGATGTGCTCGATGTTCCTTCGCTTGAAGATGCCTTTACCGGTGTGGAATATGTGTATCACTGTGCCGCGTATATTTCTTTTGACCCGGGCGACGAGGAAAAGATCCGTAAGGTGAATATTGAAGGCACCGCGAATATGGTGAACCTGGCCCTGGATTTTGGGGTAAAGAAATTCTGCCATATAAGCTCTATAGCCGCACTGGGCGATACGCATCACGATGGCGGCACCATTAGCGAGGAAACGGAATGGAATCCTGAAAAAAGACATGGCGACTATGCACTGGCAAAATATGGCGCCGAAATGGAAGTGTGGCGTGCCTGGCAGGAAGGACTTAGTGTGGTGATTGTAAATCCCGGACTCATCTTTGGGTATGGGTTTTGGGAACAGGGCAGCGGAAAGATACTTAAAGCTGTTGCCAAAGGCCAGCAGTTCTACACAAATGGCACCTGCGGGGTCGTTGCTATCCAGGATGTGGTGAATATTATTTTAAAGCTTACTGACTCCAACATTTCGGGAGAAAGGTACAGCCTTGTTGGCGAGGACCTTTCGTATAAAGAAATGCTGGATGCTATAGCTGAAGGGATGAATAAAAAGGGGCCGGCTGTTTACGCTACAAAATTAATGAGCGGCTTTGCATGGCGTGCCGACTGGCTGTTATCGAAAGTATTGATGCGCCCGCGAATGCTTACACGCACAATGGTACGCTCATCGTACAGCACGGACAAATACTCAAATGAAAAAATAAAGAAAGCATTGGGACATGAATTTACAGCAGTAAAACCTTTCCTGATCCAACTGGCAAAACAATATCCCCGCCGCCGTTAATTACTTGGTACGCTTCCTGATCTTGGGGCCGGAAGTTCCGGCTTTTACAGAATCTTTGGCAGTCTCTTTCTTTTTGATGCCGTACTTTATCTTATCCTGTTCTATTTTCCCCGCAACCTTTTTCTGTATGTCGGCATACACATCAAGGTCGGATGCATAGTACTGGTGGTTTTGCGCAAAAGTAAGGCTGTCGGTTTTATACTTTTTGTAAATATAATTTCTCGCATCTACCTTGCTGCTGTCAAGCTTCGACGGGCTATAAGAATTAATAGCCTGTAATATTGAGATATCGTACAGCATATTTACCATCTGTTCTTCACTAAGAAGTTTTTTTGGCTGCTCTGCCTCCTGTTTGCCGCAAGACAATGCCAATACCGATACTACTATAAATACGAGTTTTTTCATAGGTTTACCTGTCAAATAGCAGCCTTTCGCCGCCACGGATATCTTTCACCTTAAAGTTATTATACACAAGGTTTCCGTTTACAAAAGTATGCGTTATTCTCGATTTAAAGTTCACTCCCTCAAATGGCGACCATCCGCATTTGTAAAGGATGTTTTCTTTCTTCACATTCCATGGCAGTCCTGGATTTACCAGTACAATATCCGCAAAATAGCCTTCACGGATAAAGCCGCGCTTTTCTACCCTGAAAAGCTTTGCAGGGTTGTGCGCCATCTTCTCTACGATCTTCTCTACTGATATCTTCTTTTGGTGATAGGCCTCAAACATAGCCACAACAGCATGCTGCACCAATGGCCCTCCAGAAGGTGAGCTTGTATATGGATTCTTCTTTTCTTCGAGCGTATGCGGGGCATGGTCGGTAGCCACTACATCTATCCTGTCATCCAGCAGGGCATCCCAAAGCGCCTGGCGGTCTTCGGCAGTTTTCACAGCCGGGTTCCATTTTATAAGCGACCCTTTTTTCTCGTAATCCGCATCGCTGAACCAAAGGTGGTGAATACACACTTCGGCAGTAATCTTTTTCTCCTCCAGTGGTATCTTATTCGTAAAAAGCTCTGTTTCCTTCGCTGTAGACACGTGGAATACATGCAGCCTCGCACCGGTCTTTTTAGCCAGCTCAATTGCCTTTGACGACGAAATATAACACGCTTCGGCACTGCGGATGAGCGGGTGGTATTTCACCGGTATATCATCGCCATATTCTTCCTTGTACTTTTCAAGGTTCTGGCGAATGGTAGCCTCATCCTCACAATGTACGGCGATAAGCATATCGGTACTGCTGAATATTTTTTCCAGCACTTCCTCATTATCCACCAGCATATTCCCTGTAGAAGATCCAAGGAACAATTTTATTCCGGGTACATTCTTAGGATTTGTTTTGAGTATCTCCTCAAGGTTATCATTGGTACCACCCATCATAAAGCCATAGTTGGCATACGATGTTTCGGAAGCGATCTGGTATTTCTGCTCCAGGAGTTCCTGGGTTACGGCATTCGGCACAGTATTCGGCTGCTCGATGAAAGAGGTAATCCCGCCCGCAACTGCCGCGCGTGATTCTGACTCGATATTGCCTTTGTGCGTAAGGCCCGGCTCCCTGAAATGTACCTGGTCGTCAATAGCGCCCGGTATCAGGAAATTCCCTTCCGCGTCAATAACCTTTACATCCGGCTTGGCGCTGATGCTCTCGGCTATCTCTTTTATATACTTATCCTCAATTAAAAGATCGCCCTCAAAAATGGCTCCTTCATTTACGATCTTTGCATTCTTTATTAAAATCCTGTTCATTTATCTCTTATAGTCGATTTAGCATTTTTTTCATCCGGAGTGATATCACCCCAAAAATGGCTTCTTTAAATATAGCGCCACTCATTTTAGATTCACCCTTTGTACGGTCTGTAAAGATGATCGGCACTTCTACAATATTAAAGCCGTTGGCATACGCCCTGTATTTCATCTCGATCTGGAAGGCATACCCCACAAATTTTATCCTGTCGAGGTTTACGCTTTCCAATACTTTGCGCTTGTAGCAGATAAACCCGGCAGTAGCATCACGAATGGTCATTCCCGTAATAGTACGCACATATACCGAAGCATAGTACGACATCAATACGCGGCTTAGCGGCCAGTTTACAACATTTACTCCTGTTACATAGCGGGAACCAATAGCCATATCGGCACCTTTATGGCAGGCTTCATATAGTTTTTCAAGGTCGGCCGGATTATGGGAAAAGTCGGCATCCATCTCAAAGATGTAGTCATACCTTTTAGCTATAGCCCACTTAAACCCATGCACATAGGCTGTACCCAGACCTGATTTTCCTGCCCGCACCTCAAGATGAAGGTTTTCCGGAAACTCCCTCTGCAGTTCCCTTACTTTCTGAGCAGTACCGTCAGGCGAATTATCATCCACCACCAATACATCAAACGGTGTACCAAGAGCGAAAACCGCCCTCACGATCGCCTCTATGTTCTCAATTTCGTTATAGGTAGGGATTATAACAACTCCGTCGTTCATGGGATGCCCATAATTTTGTGCAAAAATAATGTATTTCTAACGTGCGAACTATAATTAAAGTATAATTAAATCGGCTTAACTAAAAAATAGTAATTTTGCAGGATTATGATGGACCTGCTGCTAAACGAACGTATAAGTGAAGGTAAGGATTGGGCAACGATCCTTTTTGTGCTGTGCTTTGGCCTTATAGCCATAAACAGGGCGGTTTTTGAGACCCGTTTTGCAGAGTTCATCAAGCTCGCCTATTCCGACAAATACACCAAGATCTATAAAGACGGGGGTAACCTGCTGAGCGGGTTTACGATCTCCTTCTTTATCGTCCAGGTTATTTCGTTTGCATTCCTGACCCAGCAGATGCTCAGTTATTTTGGCCTTGCAGACAAGACCAGCTGGCGGTCTTTTATACAGATCTTTACCCTTATCGGGGTATTTATCCTTGCCAAGTACCTGATAGAAAAGATCATTGCCACCTCGTTTAATATTGAAGATTTTAACGAGCAATTCAACCTCCATAAGGTGAATTACCGCACCTACATCGGGCTGCTGCTGCTGCCTGTTAACATAATATTATTTTATAATGAAGCCCCGCATCCGGTTGTTTTCTACGGAATCATAGCATTAATAGTGGGCGCAAGCATCTTTTCCTACCTGCTATCATTAAGGTTATATCAAAATTTGATCATCGGCAAATTATTCTATTTTATTTTGTATCTTTGCGCTCTTGAAATAGCACCCTATTATTTCATGTATTATTGGTTTACAAAACGTTAGTAAAGAAATTGCAATATATGAAAGTGAAAACTATCCTGGTCTCGCAACCGGAGCCGAAAGTGGAGAACTCACCGTACTTTGAAATTCAGCAAAAACTAAAAGTAAAGGTAGATTTCAGGCCATTCATTCACGTTGAGGGTGTAAGCGCTAAAGACGTAAGGGCGCAGAAAATAGATCTGAACAACTATACCGCGATCATCCTTACAAGCAAAAACTCCATCGACCATTTTTTCCGTGTTGCCGAAGAAATGCGCTTTAAAGTACCTGAAACCATGAAGTATTTTTGCCAAAGTGAGGCGATCGCCTTTTACCTGCAGAAGTATGTGGTTTACCGTAAGAGAAAAATATATGTTGGCCAAAAAGATTTTGCCGATCTTTCGCCGCTTATCAAAAAATACAAGGATGAAAAATTCCTGCTCCCATCATCCGACCAGTTGAATTTTGATGTACCGCAAACGCTGAACAATCTTAAAGTTGACTGGACACCCGGAACCTTTTACAAAACGGTAATGAGCGACCTTAGCGACCTGAAAGATGTGTACTACGATGTACTCGCCTTTTTCAGCCCTACAGGAATCAAATCGTTGTTTAAGAACTTCCCGGATTTCGAGCAGAACAACACCCGGATTGCTGTTTTTGGAAGCACCACACAAAAAGAAGCGCTGGAACATGGCCTTCGTGTAGACATCATGGCGCCAACACCGGAAACACCATCCATGACCATGGCTCTTGAAAAATACATTACCAAAGCCAACAAAGAAAAATAAAAACCACCACTTTATAGCATAACAAAAAGCCGCAGTCTTGCGGCTTTTGTCATTTTACAAACCTCCAAATTCGCCCAATAAGCAACAGCAATAATTTACACAAAACCGATCCGTAAATATTGAATCCGGCCACTTGGGGTTACTACAAAAAAAAGCTGCCCGTTACCGGGCAGCCCTTTCCAAAAAACATCTATTCTAAAATTCACATTATGCCAGCGGGCCGCCAGTCATAATTTCTTCACTGGCAAACTCTTCAAACTTGGCAAAGTTCTTCCTAAAGGCTTCCGCAAGCTCCAATGCCTTGGCATCGTAAGCATCTTTGTCTGTCCATGTATCCCTCGGGTTCAGCACCTCATCCGGAACATTAGTGCAGCTTTGCGGTATGGCCAGGCCAAATACCTTGTGGTTTTCATACGCCACGTTATCAAGTTCACCTTTCAGGGCAGCAGAGATCATCGCCCTGGTATATTTTAATTTCATCCTTTGTCCGGTACCATAAGCGCCACCGGTCCAGCCTGTATTGATAAGCCATACGTTTACGCCGGCTTCCTGCATCTTATTGCTAAGCATTTCGGCATATTTTGCAGGGTGCAGCGGCATGAAAGGCGCTCCGAAGCAAGCCGAGAAGTTTGGCTGCGGCTCATTTACACCTGCTTCAGTTCCGGCTACTTTGGCGGTATAACCCGACATAAAATAGTAAGCCGCCTGCCCTGGAGTAAGCTTTGAGATCGGAGGCAGTATCCCGAAGGAATCCGCGCTCAGGAAAAATATGTTTTTAGGGTTCTTTCCTATCGAACCCGGCTGTATATTATCGATATGATAGATCGGGTAGCTCACACGTGTGTTTTGCGTAATCGAAATATCAGTATAGTCTACTTCGTTAGTACCCGGCTTGAAGATTACATTCTCCAGGATAGCCCCACGCTTGATAGCCCTGTAGATATCCGGTTCATGCTCTTCGGTAAGGTTAATTACTTTCGCGTAGCATCCGCCTTCAAAGTTAAAAACGGTATTCTCATTTGTCCATCCATGCTCATCGTCACCAATAAGCTTACGCTCAGGGTCAGCAGACAATGTTGTCTTTCCTGTTCCCGAAAGTCCAAAGAAAATAGCAGTATCACCTTTTTCACCCACGTTGGCACTACAGTGCATTGGCAGGGTATCCTTAAATACCGGAAGTATAAAGTTTAGCGCGGAGAAAATTCCTTTCTTCATTTCGCCTGTATATCCCGTACCGCCAATAAGGGCGATCTTTCTTGTAAAGTCCAGTATCGCAAAATTGTGCGAACGTGTTCCGTCAACAGCAGGATCTGCCATAAAACCCGGAGCACAAACTACATGCCAGTCGGCGCTAAAATCCTCCAGCTCCGATTCTTCGGGGCGAAGGAACATATTGTAGCAAAAAAGGTTAGACCATGCGGTTTCGGTCACCACTCTTACATTAAGCCTGTAATTGCTGTCGGCGCATACATAGCTGTCGCGCACAAAAACCTCTTTACCCGAAAGGTATTGGGTTACTTTATTATAAAGAGCTTCAAATTTATTGCTGTCAAATTCCAGGTTTACATTACCCCACCATACTTTATCTTCTGTAATGCTGTCCCTAACGATAAAACGGTCCTGTGGCGACCTTCCGGTAAACTCGCCCGTGTTGATGGCAAGCGCCCCTGTGGAAGCTTCAACTCCCTGGCCCATTTCAATTGTAATGTCATGCAGCTCGTCGGGAGTAAGCTGGTATTTTACATTGGCATCTTTAATTCCTAAGTTTTCCAGCGAAATCGTTTTCGTGAAAAGGCCGTAGTTATCCATACTTTTTAGAATAAGTTGAGTTGTTTCAAAGGACAAAAGTATAAAAATAATTATTACGCAATAGGAATTTGAAAAAAAATTATCCTTTTCGTTTCATTATATTTAAAAACAACACCACCCATGCCGATATTAGTAACAATCCTCCAATGGGAGTAATGAAGCCGATTTTCTTGAAATCAAAGGAAAAAAGCGAATTGCAGGCCAAAAAATAGATCGAAAAGGAAAAAAACAATACACCTGTAACAGTGAGTCCTAAAATGGCCTTTTTGGCTTTTTCGCTAACCATTGGCGTAATGCCTACAAACAGCAGGAACAGCGCATGATACATCTGGTATTTTATTCCTGTTTCAAAAACAACGAGCGATTCCGGCTCTAAAAGTTCTTTTAGCTTATGCGCCCCGAACGCTCCCAAAATAATTCCCGAAATACCTAAAACCGCAGCAGTTGCAACAATTTTCCTGTCCATTTTTGTGTAAGTTTTAAAAGGTAAAGTTAAAAAGTTTGGGACAAATAATCCCGAAAAAGTTTTCTGAAATATAACAATTGACTACTTTCGTGTTATAATTAGGCAAACACAAACTATGAGGAATATTTTGATTATTGGCGCAGGACGCTCGGCCTCGTCATTAATAGAATACCTGTTGAACAAGGCAGAACCTGAAAACCTGCACATTACGATAGGGGATCTTTCAGCAGAGCTGGCCCAACGTAAAACCAAAGGCCACCCACGCGCGACTGCAATCACATTCGACATCTTCGATGAGAACCAGCGTAAGGAAGAGATCAGCAAGGCAGACATTGTAATTTCCATGCTGCCGGCCCACCTTCACTTTGAAGTGGCCAAAGACTGCATTACCTACAAAAAACATATGGTTACGGCTTCTTATATAAGCCCGGCCATGCAGGAACTCGATGCGCAGGTAAAGGCTAACAACCTGGTATTCATGAATGAGATCGGCCTCGATCCGGGCATCGACCACATGAGCGCCATGAAGATCATTGAGGAAATACGCGACAAAGGCGGTAAAGTATTATTGTTCGAATCGTTTTGCGGCGGACTTGTAGCTCCTGAAAGCGACAATAACCTCTGGAACTACAAATTTACCTGGAACCCACGCAATGTGGTGCTTGCAGGCCAGGGCGGTGCGGCTAAATTCATACAGGAAGGCAATTATAAGTACATACCTTACAATAAATTATTTCGCCGTACAGAATTCATGAATGTGGAAGGCTATGGCCGTTTTGAAGGCTATGCTAACCGTGACTCCTTAAAGTACCGCAGCGTTTACGGGCTTGATGATGCCCTTACCTTATACCGTGGAACCCTGCGCAGGGTAGGCTTCTCGAAGTCATGGAATATGTTCCTGCAACTCGGCATGACTGATGACACCTATGTTATGGAGAACACGGAAACTATGAGCTACCGCGAGTTTACCAACTCCTTCCTGCCCTACCACCCTACCGATTCTGTTGAACTGAAACTAAGGCATATACTTAAGATCGACCAGGATGACATCCAGTGGGATAAGCTGGTAGAGCTTGACCTCTTTAATGATGAGAAGATCGTAGGCCTTCGCAACGCAACTCCTGCCCAGATACTGGAAAAGATACTCTCCGACAGCTGGAGCCTGGCACACGATGATAAAGACATGATTGTGATGTACCACAAAATTGGCTATGAGCTAAACGGCCAGCAGCAACAGATAGATGCTACTATGGTATGCATTGGCGATGACCAGACCTATACTGCTATGGCAAAGACCGTTGGGCTTCCGGTAGCTATGGCTGCATTGCAGATCCTTAACGGGAATATTGCCACTCCGGGGGTACAATTGCCCCTGAGACGTGAGGTATACCTGCCGATACTTAAAGAACTTGAAGAATTTGGGGTTATCTTTAATGAAAAGCATGCGCCGTACCAGGGTTACAACCCGGATAACGTAGCAAGCTAGCCCCATAACTAACCCAAACTCCGAAACCTTCCGCTTAACAACGGAAGGTTTTTTTGTGGCTCGTGGGGAAATAAAATTTACAGTTTCAACAAAATCCTTATTTTTGATTACAAACCGTAACTTATGAAGATCAACCAGCTACACATAGAGATTGATGGCATTGATAAGGAAATCCTTCGATACCTGATGGAAGATGCCCGCAAGCCAATCCTCCAGATCGCCTCGAAAATCGGCATTTCGGGAGCTGCGATTCACCAAAGGCTGCGCAAACTGGAGCAGGCCGGCGTAATTGCCGGATCAAAGTTTATCGTGAACACCAAAGTCTTAGGCTACAGCACAATGGCGTTTGTGGGCATATATCTCGAAAAGGCCGCCAGCAATGCCGAAGCCGTAAAAGAATTGCGCAAGATACCCGAAGTACTGGAGTGTCATTACACTACGGGCAACTGGTCGATCCTTATCAAGATCATCTGCCGCGACAATGAACACCTGATGTGGCTGCTCAACAACAAGATACAGCCTATTAACGGCGTATCGCGAACAGAAACCTTTATATCACTGGACCAGCAGATAGAACGGCAAATACAGTTGTAATTTCAGGATGCGGATGTAAAATATCAGATCTCCTAATACACTTTTAAATTAAAAACCGAATTTCTCTTCTAAAGTGTAAGTTGTAGTACATCCTATTTGGACATCAAAATTTCAATTTTTTCATCAAACATCCGGAAATAAAAAAACCCGCAGGATTTTCTCCAACGGGTTTTTCGGGGATAAATATATAGAAAGGGAATTAATCCCTTGAACCTCCAAAGATCCTCAGTCCGAAATACACCAGCATAGCAAGCGAGCCTATTGCAGCTACCACATAGGTACGTGCAGCCCACTTCAGTGAATCTTCCGCACCGGCGTATTCCTGCTGGGTCAGCATATTCTTATTCTTCAGCCACGCCAACGCACGGTTACTCGCGTCATACTCCACAGGAAGGGTTACAAAAGTAAACAAGGTGGTAATAGCATACAGTACCAGTCCCGCCACAGCTATATAAAATCCAAAGCCCATGTGTGCGGCAGCGCCAAGCACCAATCCAAGAATAAGCAGTATCTGAGAAAGGTTTGAGGCCACATTCACAGTAGGTACCATTTTAGAACGGAACGCCAGCATACTGTAGGCAGTCGCGTGCTGCACCGCGTGCCCTACCTCGTGGGCAGCTACGGCAGCGGCGGCGGCGTTACGTTCGTTGTATACCGCCTCGCTAAGGTTTACGGTCTTATCAGCAGGGTTATAGTGGTCGGTAAGGCGCCCGGGAGTGGATATCACCTTTACATCGTATATGCCGTTATCAGCAAGCATCTTCTCCGCGATCTCCGCACCGCTCAAACCATTCCGAAGGTGAACTTTTGAGTAATGTTCAAACTTACTCTTCAGCCTGGCGCTTACGGCAAAGCTTACAAGAGCAATAAGGCCAATAATAATATAGTATTCTAATCCTATGTACATTGTAATTCAGTTTATTGATTTATATAAATCTAATCAAAATATGAGCCAATTCTTCCTAAAGAAAGGTTAATGCAAAAATGTCATTAATGCTGACGAAATTGCAGTCATGGATTCATCCAATCATGATTTGCAGGATTATCTTAATTAGCACAGGGCTATTCTGATGTATTCTCTTTTACATTACTTTTATACCAAACCAAATCTTATAAAAACTATACTTGTAGCTATAACCGGACAGTAACAACCTTTGCCAATGATAAAGCAACTATTTCTTTACTCCTTTATGTTAACTTCCATTGTAACATCTGCGCAGATAGCCCCTGAAGTTGCCACGCTTCCTGCCGACTGGACCCGCCTCACCCAAATGGAAGACGGGCCTGCGGTATACAATACCTGCAATGGCGGTAACCTGAAACTAAGTCTTTATAAAGAAGGGAAGCAATGGCAGCTGCTTTGTCACGGCCAGCAGGAAGATTATCTTTTCGATATTAAAAAGGCCACCGCTACCAGGAGCGGTATTGTATTCGACTGCAACCCGAAAGATTCAAAGGATCAACAGCAGTTCATTTTTACCTGGACAGACAAACCAAAAGGTTTGTCCCGCTGGGAAGCGATTGGCTGGGACTGGAATGATAGTTTTGTAAGCCTGTTTCACGAGGTCGATTACCTGCATATTGAGCAGCCCTGCAAGGAATGTTGGGAGGAAGAAGAGTGTAACGGAATGGAAGAATATTACGAACCCATTGATGCGATACGGGCTGTCTTTTCGAACTATGTACACTATGGGGAATCGACAGACTCGGATAAAAATAAAGCCTCGATGAGCAAAGCGCTGGACAAGCTAAAAGGCCGGAAGCTTTCGCAAAACGACCTCCGGTTACTGGTAAGTGTATGGATGTATTATGACCCGACCGACTTTAGCGATGCCACATCAAAATCACTGAGCCTGCTGAAAGCCAATAAAACGGCAAGCATCAAAGCCATTAAGTTTATGATTAATAACAAGCGCGACTGGGAATCGGAAGATTCGGCTCCCTATGCCGACCTGCCGCTGTTATTATTGAAAATTGAAGGGGAGTAGCTGTCTCAAAAATTAGACAAAATCAAGACAAAATGCTTTAAGTGCTTTCGGGACAGCTTCCAATATAGCCAGAGCCGGTATACAATGCATTTCGGCTGAAAACTTAAATGTTTTCCGCATTTTCCAGCAGCGTAACGATCTCATCCATGGTGCTGTGGCCCTTATCCTGTAAATACCATTTTTGCAGGTCGGCCTTTACTTCGGCAGAAATAATGCCATACTTTTCCTTGGCTTCACGGATGAGTTCAGCGGCGCCATGCGGCCTAGCGCCCCAGCTCCCGCGGACAGTAAGCGTTTCAGGTTCCACCACAATTAATTTTGGTATCGCACGGGCGCCGTTGCTCAGGAAATTGTCCATCAATTCAAGGTTCTCATCACGCAGCACCATACGCAGGCTAAGCGCGGATGACGTTTCAGCCAGCTTGTTGATAACGGGTACGATCTGTGCCGCGTCGCCACACCAGCCTTCGGATATAACCAACAATGTATGTTTCTTCGACAGCTTTGAAAGTCTTTCTTTTATTTCATCGGGAACGGCGAGGGTTTTGTCAAGACGGTTCATCCGTACCTCGTTGAGGGTACTGTAGTGGGTAAGGTCTTCGCTCTGGGTGTCACCGGTAGAAAGGCCCTGCTCCAGAAGATGGGAAACATGGCCGCGGTATTCGGAATAGCTATGGCTGTTGCCAAGTGCCTGTTCAAGTATCGTTGTCATAATTTGTTTGTATGTATTATCTGTATTTTTTAATCCGCAAAAAGAGAGCCATATCGCAAAAAACTGTAATTTAGTCAGGCTAATATACAACTAAATGAAATTTGACGGAAGCACGATTGGCCTGGTACTTTCCGGTGGCGGCTCAAAAGGCATTGCCCATGCGGGAGTACTGAAATTCTTTGAGGAAGAGGGCATTGTGCCATCCCATATTGCAGGCACGAGTTCCGGCGCCATTGTGTCATCACTTTATGCCTGGGGGAAAAAGCCGGAAGAGATATTGGAGTTCTTCAAATCCATTTACTTTTTCCATTGGAAGCATTTCACGTTCCGCAAGCCCGGGTTTATCGATTCGGAGGCATTCCGCGACTACTTTTTTGCTATTTTCGGAAATGCCACTCTCGGGGAAATGCATTATAAAATGCATCTTACGGCAACCGACATGGTATCGGGCAAACTGAAGATTTTCGGGCCTGAGACCAAAATTGCCGATGCCGTACTGGCTTCTTCCGCCTTTCCGGGGATTATATCGCCCTACGAGATCGAAGGCAGGATCTACAGCGACGGCGGCATCATCAACCACTTTCCTACCGATATATTGCAGGGGCGCTGCGATACGCTCATCGGTGTATACGTGAGTCCCATCCAGAAGATCGAAGCGGCCGACCTCAAATCCATAAAATCGGTTACCACACGTGCGTACGACCTGCTTTCGGCCAACAGTAATATGCAGAAGTTTACGCTTTGCGACTGGATCATAAGCCCCGATGAGCTGGCGCTGTTCCGCACCTTCGAGACCAACAAACCCAAAATGGACCAGATTTTCAATATTGGTTATGAAGCTGCCAAAAAGGCGTATGAAGAGCTTATTGTGTGAAGAATGTCTATAACCGGAAGATTGCTACATAATATTAATAAACACGACACATCGCCTATTGCCTAACATGAAATTAAGAAGGCAACACTTAACCATTCCTTAATAACTTCTTCATTATTAGTTTAATATAGTTTCGGTACTTTGTATGAAACTATATATCATGAAGTCCCTTTTTAAACTATTTGCCGGCATAAAAGAATGGCTTTTCCTAAGAGCCATGCAATCGACTTTCCTTCATTAGAAACGGCTTCTGCCTCCCCGATTTTTGTTGATGGAACGAATGAATGATAAGCGATTGCATAAAGCGCCCTTTGGAGATGATTTTCACTGGGGTGTATCTACAGCGGCTTTCCAGATGGAAGGCGCGCACGATGCCGACGGTAAAGGCCTCTCGATATGGGATGTGTTTACCGAAAAGAAAGGCCGGATAAAAGGCGGCCACCATGCCCGTACGGCCTGCGACTTTTACAACTCTTACAAAAACGACATACAGCTCATAAAGGAGCTCAATATTCCCAATTTCCGGTTTTCTGTCAGCTGGCCCAGGGTTATCCCCAATGGTACAGGACCGGTCAACCAAAAAGGAATCGACTACTACAACCGGGTTATCGACTTTCTGCTGGAATGCAATATAAAACCATGGGTAACACTCTACCACTGGGACCTTCCCTACGCACTCGACCTGAAGGGCGGCTGGGCGAACCGCGATATTGTATCCTGGTTTGAGGAGTACACCGAGCTGTGTGCCCAAAACTTTGGCGACAGGGTAACCGACTGGATGGTAATGAACGAGCCGTCAGTATTTACAGGTGCCGGATATTTTCTCGGCATACATGCGCCCGGAAAACGCGGCATTGCCAATTTTACCAAAGCCATACACCATGCTACGCTTGCTACCACGGCAGGCGCGCGCGTATTGCGGAGCAAAGCGCCAAACGGACGTATTGGTACTACTTTTTCGTGTACCCATATCGAGCCTGCCACGCAAAGCCGTAAAGATATTGCCGCGGCACAAAGGGTGGATACGCTGCTGAACCGCACTTTTATCGAACCGGTACTGGGTATGGGCTACCCTAAGGATGGCCTGCCGGTACTTAAAAGAATGGAACGCCAGATGCTTCCCGGCGACGAAGACAGAATGGCTTTCGACTTCGATTTTATAGGACTGCAATGCTATACCCGCGAGATCGTAAAGGCATCGGTATTTACTCCTTATATAGGAGCTGCACTTGTAAAAGCCGAAAAACGAGATGTACCCACCACAGAAATGGGTTGGGAAGTATATCCGCAAAGCATTTACCATTTGCTGAAGAAATTCAGCCAGTACAAAAATATAAATGAGATCATTATTACAGAAAACGGCGCTGCCTTTCCTGATAGAATAACGAATGGAGAGGTAAAGGATTTACAGCGCGTACACTTCCTGAAGGACCATCTGGAGCAGCTGCTGAAGGCAAAGCAGGAAGGCGTTAATGTAAACGGCTATTTTATATGGACGCTCGCGGACAACTTTGAATGGGCCGAGGGCTACCACCCGCGCTTTGGGCTGGTGCATATCGACCATAACACACAACAACGCACCATTAAGGATTCCGGGCTATGGTACCGCGACTTTTTGAGCAGCACAACTGAAACTACTAAACTCAACTATAATGAAAATTCTTTATGCCATACAGGGAACAGGTAACGGCCACCTGAGCCGCGCCATCGACATCATCCCCTGCCTGCAGAAATACGGCGAGGTAGACATCCTCGTGAGCGGTATACAGGGCGACCTCAAACTGCCTTTTAAGGTAAAATACGAACTGCGCGGCCTGAGCTTTATCTTCGGTAAGGGCGGCGGAGTAGACCTGTGGCAAACGTTTGCCAGAACCAACATCCGTAAATTCATCAAAAGTATGCGGGAGCTTCCGGTGGAAGATTATGATTTGGTGATCAACGATTTCGAACCCGTATCGGCATGGGCATGCCACCTGAAAGACAAACCGTGTATCGCCTTAAGTCACCAGGCGGCAGTACTTTCTGAACGCTACCCGGTGCCGGAGAGCGCAGACGTAAAAGGCAAAGTGATCCTGCAGAATTACGCACCGGCTACAGCCAAGTACGGTTTCCATTTTACCGGCGATAACCAGACCGTATTTACCCCTGTAATCCGCAAGCAGGTCCGAAGCCATGAGGTAACAGACCAGGGCCATTATACCGTATACCTGCCGGCATATGATGACAAAAAGCTGGTAAAGGCGCTTTCTCAATTTAAAGGCGTCAAGTGGGACGTGTTTTCCAAGCACAATAAAAAACCTTTCGCGGCAGGCGATATCATTGTACAGCCGATAAACAATATCTTATTTACGGCAAGTATGGCAGCATCTTCGGGTGTATTGTGCGGCGCCGGTTTCGAAACACCTGCCGAAGCGCTCTACCTTGGCAAGAAGCTGATGGCAGTACCGATGAAAAACCAATACGAGCAGCAACTGAATGCCGCCGCGCTAAAACAGATGGGCGTACCTGTAATAAAGAACCTGAAGCCTAAATTTGAACCCGCCATACGCGAATGGCTGGAAAACGGCAAACCGGTACAGGTGAACTACCCCGATATGACACAGGAGATCATCGACCGTATCGTGAACAGGCATGCGCGTGGACAGCAATTTGGGATATTGAAGGTTTCGTAATTCATAGAAAGCACCTTTATGGGTGCTTTTCTTATCTGTCTTCTGCTAAAGTATCCATATCTATAACTTCAAAAATATATGCTATGCTATTGAAACTCCCTCTTCCATACCTAAATCTCTGTATTCCAGATTTCTTTAATTTGTAGGCCTCAAGAAGTTGTTTAAGTTCACCATGAGTATTTACATCAAAGATCGGCTTTACTTTATCAAAATATCTCTTTGAACTCAACCTCTTGAAAAATTCAAAATTTTTATATTCATCTCGATATAAGGATGTAGTAGGAAACCAACTATCTTGATAGCTTCCTGTAGTAAAAAGGTCGCCAATGTAGTGACATATCATATCAGCTAAAATTATATCTTCTTTTAAAATTTTATTATTAAGATTTGATATTATATAATGGCCGAATCCTGTAATCTTATTATGAATAGTAGAATAGTAATCTTCTAGCATTTCATGGTAGTTATATAAGTATGTGAATCTTTTAACAGGTTCTCTTTCATAATCATCTGAAAGATAGTATTTAGAATGTAATAAATCTCCGGCTAGGGTATAATTTTTATTTTTTATACAGACCGATATGGTGTAAAGAAAAAGTTCTTGAAATATAATTTTAAAGTTCTCATAATTTGATGGTCGCCAACTTCCTTGCTGTTCCCGTGGCTTATGATATCTCGGTGCTTTAGAAAAGAAGTCAATTAGATTATCAACATCCAACTTAAAATCTTCCTTAGTTACAATTAATAAACAGTCGATAAAGTTGTCACGCAAGATTTTAAATGACAACAAATTATTTTGAAGCTCTTCTCCAAAAGTTTTAATATCTCCACTTTTTGAATTAAGCTCAAAATCCCACATTATTTCTAGAAAGTTATTTACAAAGTCAATAAAATATGAATTAACTTTTTCTGGAGTTCTCGCTAATTGATTTTCTAAAACTTTGACTGTTGAATTTAATTCTGAGTTGTTTGTAGGCGACTGTGTAATATATAATGGAACTACTGTACCTCTTTTAGGTTTTGGTAATGATGGAGCTTCAAGAATATTACGTAGCAAATCTTCATAGCTACTTTCAAAATATTCGTCGTTTGCAAAATCTATATACTTTCTTGAAGTTAAATAAACTGGGATGTAAGGCTTTCCTTCAGTATCTTTTTCAACAACAATAGGTATGAACTTCTCTTGTTTTTGATCGCCATAAATAGCTGGCGTAATAATTTGAGTTTCTGTACCTACACCACCACTTCTGTCATCAGATTTAGTTTTATAATTTTTATCGCAGATAATTAACACTCTAAATATATCAGGGGATTTTACCATTGACTCCATGAATTCGTGTATATCATGTCCGTCTTTCAGACTCCACCTGTCAAGTTCCACGTCAATAGTGTCATTCATAAGTCGAGTAGCTAAATCAGCAACCCAGTCTTGATGCCTTGTTTCTCCCCATGCATAGGATATAAAAACTTTTTTATTCATATTTTATATATTGGTTGATCAGTAAAATTAAAAAATTTTGCCAATTATCAATATATTAACTACTGACTTTTAATATCTTAAAAGAACAGCCATGATAACCTAAATACTGTTGTTTTTCTTGCGCAACCTACCGAACGACATGATGGCAAAGGTGAGGAAAAAGAATACGATGATGTTCAGCGCGCCCTCTTTCAGCATATCGCTGGTTGTCATGTACCATGAACCCGGAAGATAATCATTTTGCAGGGAGTTCATCAAACGCAGTGCAAAATGCGACGGAAGGATAAGCAGCAACAACGCAAGAGTGATCAGCGCGGCCTTTTTCATGTATAGTTTCTTTATCCAGAAAAGCTGTGATAGCACCAGAGTAATGACCGGCGGAAAGTAGGTATAAAGCATGTACACCGGATTCGACACATTTGAAGAAAAGTACGATGTCCCGTCTGCATAGTGAGTATAAGCGTCTTTAGCCGCCAGTAAGAAATAAAAGATTCCTCCTATGCGCACCATCTGTACGGCAGTAAGGATAAACAAATCCTTAAACTCAAGGGTCTTGAGGTTGGATGTGCGTACCAGCGCGAATACGGGAATAAGGAAGCCGAAACCCACGAATATGGATTTCAGTAAAATAGTAAGAATGTCGGAAACACTCAGCACGGCTTAAAACTGGTATACTACTTCAAGCTTATGGCCTTCGAGTGATTTTTTCGCTTTTTCAAGGTCTTCCGTAAAACCGAGAATATAGCCTCCGCCACCCGAACCGCAAAGTTTGAGGTAGTAATCGTTGGTATCAATGCCCTTTTGCCAAACGGAATGGAATTGCTCCGGTATCATTGGCTTAAAATGGCTCAATACTACTTTGGAAAGCGATTTTGTGTTAGAAAAAAGCGATTTGAAGTCACCACGCAGGAAGTTGTCTACGCAGGCATCGGTATATTGTGCAAATTCTTTCTTGAACATGTCGCGGAAGCCCTGCTCCTTAAGGCTTTCCATAAAGATGGAAACCATTGGCGCGGTCTCTCCTACAATGCCTGAATCCAACAGGAATACTGCTCCTGTACCTGTAGTACTCTGGCTCGGTATGCCCGTGGTTTCAATATTGTCTTGTGAGTTGATTAAAATCGGAATGCTCAGGTAGCTGTTAAGCGGATCGAGCCCCGAGCTTTTTCCGTGGAAAAATGACTCCATCTGGCCGAAGATCTTCTTCAATTGAAGCATCTTATCCCTTGTAAGGTTCTCCAGCACGGTGATCTTGTCGTTGGCATAACGGTCGTAAATCGCTGCTACCAATGCGCCACTGCTGCCCACACCATAGCCCTGCGGAATGGTTGAATCGAAATACATGCCTTCTTCCAAATGCTTTTTCAGCGTATCGAGGTCGAAGGTAACCAGTTCAGGCTGCTCTTTTTGCAGGCTTTCCAGAAATGCCGCAAAACGCTTAAGGCTGGCGTTGGATTTCTGTGCCTCAGGCGAATCCTTGCCTTCTATCTTGAGCGCGCCATTGTAAAAGTTATAGGGAATGGACAATCCTTTAGAATCCTTAATGATGCCATACTCTCCGAAGAGTAAGATTTTCGAGTAAAACAAAGGTCCTTTCATGTATCCGTGCTATTGAGCTATAAAGGTACGATAAAAACGTTAACTTTTCAATTTTAGTACAAACTTAACGCGCCTGTACCAATTTCGTCGCAAATGTACTGGTTGTTTTGGCAGTACACAAGCAATTCAGCCTTAATAAAATCCAAAACTTTTACTGCAACGTTTTCAGGATAAAGCACATGCACGTTTGCACCGGCATCGAGCGTAAAGCAAACCGGTATGCCTGTGTCATTCCTGAATTGCCATATCCGGTTGATGATCTCAAGCGTATTGGGCTTCATAAGGATGAAATACGGCATACTCGTCATCATGATGGCATGGAGTATGAGGGCTTCACTTTCGGTATACTTTATAAAGCCGTCGAGGTCGCCCGACGACAGGATGCTTTTCACGGCAGAAAGGTTGCGGTGTGCCTGCTTAAAACGCTCTTCGGCAAACGGATGTCCGTGTACCAGGTCGTGCCCCACAGAGCTGCTCACCTGTTTTTCACCCTTGTCTACCAGCAGTATCGTGTCTTTGTAGTTTTGAAAAATGTTGTGCAGTTCGCCAAATTCAGTGCCATACAGGTTAGAGCTGCCGGGCGTGCCTTCATGCTCTCCAAAGATCACTACTTTGCCTTTTATGCTTCGTGCCGCGCTGCCTGAACCCAATCGTGCCAGGAAGGAGGCTTTTTTATAGAAGTGTTCATCCGTCATAGCAGGGTTCAGTTCGCGCTCCAGGCTCATCAGGTTCATGGCCAGTGCGGCCATACCCGATGCCGAAGAGGCGATGCCCGAACTGTGCGGAAAGGTGTTGCGGGTGTCTATAGTAAAGTGGTAGTCGTTTAGGAACGGAAGGTATTCTGCTGTCCTTTCGAAGAACTTTTCGATCTTCGGGCGAAAGCTTTCCTTAGGCTGCCCTTCAAAAAGCAGGTCGAAAGATATTCTATCATCTTCCTTACGTTCGTAAGCAAGTTTGGTAATCGTCTTACAGTCGTTTAGTGTAAAACTGATGGATGGGTTGGCCGGTATTTGGTTCGCTTTCTTTCCCCAGTATTTCACAAGGGCGATATTGCTCGGGGCGCTCCATTCGAAGCCGCCACTTTCGATAATTTTGCTGTATGCGGAAGGGATAAAATCCTTTTCTGTCATGGGTTGGAATTTTGCTGCAAAGATAAAATTCCTTTTGCCACGAATTACATGAATTGCATTTTTACCGCAAAGCTTATTGCTACAGCCAGGCCATGCGCATTGGTATTAAAATCTTTTTTACCAAAATCTTTACACCAAAAATGCAAAATTCGGTGTACTTTTAACCTATGGAAAACCCCTCGCTATCCCTCACGTTCAAGATCCTTATAATGGTCGCCACTTGTGTTGGCGTTGGTTTTATTTCGAGCCTGGTTACGCAGGACGGGGTAACCACATGGTACCCCACCCTTGTAAAACCGGTATTTAATCCGCCCAATGCGGTCTTCGGGCCGGTGTGGACTGTTTTGTATGTAATGATGGGGCTTGCCGCGGGACTTGTATGGGGCCGCATTGGCGAACAACCTGAAACCGTAAAGAAAGGCCTTGGCTTTTTTGCCGCGCAGCTGGCGCTCAACGCGCTGTGGTCGTACCTGTTTTTCGGCCTGCACAACCCGCTGCTGGCGCTTATTGAGATCGCTGTACTCTGGTTGATGATTTACGAAACATTCCTGCAATTCAACAAAGTCAATAAAACAGCGGGATATCTCTTTATCCCGTATATACTCTGGGTTACCTTTGCAGCAGTGCTCAATGCGTCGATTTGGTGGCTGAACAGGTAGCTTATGGTTGATGGATGTTTGTTGATCTGATGATTTGGTAATTTATGAGAAAGGTTATCAAATTAACACATTCCCAAGTCACTAAACCAACAAAAAAGCCTCCTTTATCAGGAGGCCAACCATTAGTTTTTTGATGTAAAAATTTAATTTTTAAGGATCACAAACCAATCCCACTCTGCAGGATTGCCAACACCTACACTTGGGGTATAAAGGAAAAGGTGAACTTTTGCGGTCGGGTTGCTGGTCCTGTAATCTTTCACCTTCTGCAGGTGGCTGATCGATTCCCATATTGCTTCCTGGTCTACTGCTGCCGGCAAGCCCATATCTCCGTCGCTGTATTCTACGTATTCAAATTGCGACGCAGACGGCATTGGCACCTCATCGTCCATAACAGGAAATGAATTTGCCGCGTTCAGCGCTGCAGGGTAGCTCATCTGGCCAAGTCCATCCCAAACAATGGTACCATTAAAGATCGTTTCTCCCGTTTGCTGATACTTCAGCTTTATGCTTCCAAAATCGCCCGGCGAAACATATTCAGGTAAAATGGTAAATCCTTCTGCTTCCTCAAAAGCAAGTTCTTTGCCGCCTTCAAAAGTGTTGGTCAGCAGGTCTACTTTCAGCAACAGCACCTTGTTGTCTGAATCTCCCGGATTGGTTGTTGATTCGTTGTCATCAGAACAAGAAGCAAATAGTGTTACAAGTCCTAAAATAATAAAAGTCTTTTTCATTTTGTGTACGTTTTTAGGATAAGATGCCAAAGAATAAAAACAGTTGCGTTAAAATTGAAATTTTCTTACAATATTTTCCGCTGCAATAAAGCCTCCCGTCCAGGCATTCTGGAAATTGAAGCCACCTGTTATCGCGTCAATGTCCACAATTTCCCCCGCAAAATACAGGTTTTCCAGCTTTTTGCTTTCCATCGCCTTGAAGTTAACTTCCTTCAGGTCGATACCTCCGGCTGTTACGAATTCTTCCTTAAAAGTGCTCTTGCCGTTGACATTAAATTCACCATTCACAAGTTGCTTCGTCAGTGCTTCAAGATGATTTCTGGAAAGGTCCGCCCATCGCGTTTCCGGTCCGATGCCCGATGCCGCCACAAGGCTTTGCCATAACCGGTTCGGGAAGTTAAATGGCGATTGTTTCGCTACTGTTTTTTTTGCTTGTTCCTGCTTCAGCTCTTTCAGGGTTTCGAGGCATTCCTCCTCCAGCATATCATTTAGCCAGTTCACCTGCAGTACAAACTGGTAGTTCTTTGCCGCCAGTTCCCTGGCACCCCATGCCGAAAGCCGCAGTATGCCCGGGCCGCTCATTCCCCAATGAGTTATAAGTAACGGACCTGATGCCTCAAGTTTTGAATTTTTTACTTTTACTGATGCAAGTGCCGAAACACCCATCAGGTCTTTTATCCTCGGGTCTTTTATGTTAAAGGTGAACAGCGATGGTACCGGCGGGATAATGGTATGGCCCAATTCCGCGAGCATCTCCCACATTTTAGGATTACTGCCTGTAGCCATAACCAGGTGTTCCGCCAGAAATGTCTCTTTATTGGTCTCTACCTTCCAGTGCGTTTCCGTTTTATACAACGACTGTATACTCTCTCCCGTCAGCACAGGAATGTTCAGTTTTTGCACCGCATTCATAAAGCAGTCTATAATGGTCTGCGAACTGTCCGTTACCGGAAACATCCGCCCATCCTCTTCTATCTTCAGCTCCACGCCATGGCGTTCAAACCATTCAATGGTATCGCCTGAACAAAAACGGTTGAATGGCCCGCGGAGTTCTTTTTCTCCCCTTGGGTAAAACTTCACCAGGTCGTCCGGCACAAAGCAGGCATGCGTTACATTACAACGCCCGCCACCAGAAATACGCACCTTGGAGAGTACCTCTTTGCCACGCTCCAGTATGGCAACTTTTATTTTAGGATTTGCTTCCGCAATATTAATGGCTGTAAAGAATCCTGCCGCCCCGCCTCCTGCGATTATCACGTCAAAACTTCTCATAAGCGTTCGGGATTATCAGAAATAATGCCATCTACACCATAACTTTTCATTCGGGCTATATCATCCGGGTCATTTACGGTCCATGTGTATATTTTGAAGCCTGCCTCCTGTGCCTTACGGACATTATTTTCTGTAAGCAGCGAAAAATGGGGATGGATAGCCTTTGCATTGAATTCCTCTGCCCAGTCCCACGCTTCCTTCATGCTCGCCTGCGTGAGTACGCCCAAATGAACATCCTGGCTCAATTTGCTCATTGTCTCCAACTCTTCACGTTGAAAGCTGGACACAAGAATGTCGTCATAACGCCAGTTACCTTTTTCAATCAGCTGCGCCATAAAATCGTGCAATAGTGCTGCGGTATGCCTGCCCTTCATTTCGATATTTACAATACACCTGCCTTTGCAGAGTTCCATTACCTCGCTTAGTGTGGGAATGCCGTAGCCACCATCGACCACAAGTGATTTCAGTTCAGCCAGCGGCATCTTATGCACTTCTCCACTGCCATTGGTGGTACGGTCTACCGTAAAATCATGGATCACGACAAGCTCGCCCGAGGCACAGGCATGTATGTCGAGCTCAATGCCTTCAGCACCCAGATCGAGCGCTTTTTGGAATGATGCCAGCGTATTCTCGGGCAAATGGGCTTTAGCGCCACGGTGGCCTATTTTTAATATGGGCATACGAGTTTTGTTTGGGGCAAAGATACCCAAAACTCATGGCAAAACTATGGGTTGTAGGAGATGCCTATGTTCGCGTAAAACGTACCCGAGCCATCGGTCTTATACACATAATCGTTGAACCTGTTATTGATGTGGGCGATGCGGGAAGTAGGAATGTATTTGTAGCCTGTTTTGAAAGTCGCGATAAAACCTTTAAGAAAGCAATGCTCATATGTGAACCCCGACATGATCTCCATCTGGTTGAACATATAGGTATTTCGGCTCCCGTTGAAGCCCTTCAGGTAAAAATTAGTTGCATCCAGCTCCGTACCCAGCGACAGCCGTCCATTACCGAACATATCCTTCTTCATAAACACCCGTCTGGGCAGCATTACATCAACGATCCAGCCGCTTTTCAATTTCCGTTCATAAGTGAATGTCGGCACCACCGGCACTATCGAGGTTGGATCAACAATCCCTAAAAGCCCGAGGGTCATTTTGGTTTTGCCGTCAGCCTTCAGCACAACTGTTGCCGAGAGCATTCCCGTAACCCTTTGGAAACCATCTTCACTTCCTGTCGGGATAATTCCCGCCGTAAAAACAGCCATCTTACCAAATAATTTTGAAAAATGCGTCAGGTTAAGTCCTGTTGCAAAAAAATGCATATCATTCTTTTGCGATTCCGGAGCCATGCCGCCGCCTTCCGTTTCAGCATGAATGTGGTTGTAGAGCAGCCCTGTACTAAAGATCCATCGTTGCGACTTGATGAAGTTGATATTGGCACTCACACGCGACTGGTACAGCTGTGTTACCCGTCCTTCCGGCAGGCTGCCGCTTTTTAGCGCCGGCGAAATATCATACGGCGCATCATAGCGGAACTCCGCATTTACGAGCCTTGTAAAGGGAAATTTGTCGGCCACATAAGCCACTGTCTTTCGGGCAAGGCTGTCCTTTTCCTGGGCGTATCCGCAAACGGTAAATAAAAACAAACACAGAACTGGCGATAATTTCATTGGGAAGAGGTTATATAACGTGAAGCGCGCCGGTAGAATAATCCAGCGCATATATACTGTTGCATCGCTGTTTCAGGGGGTGTCCGGCAAACAAACCCGCAATTTTATCACAGCATTCCTTACCGCTGAATGTAATAAACACAAGCCACAGCAACTGTCCGCTTTCAAGGCTTCCGGGAGCTGTAATGTCCAGCATTTCGCCGGTCCTGCAATTGTGTTCGTGAAACACTACTGAAACGGTTTGTTCACCAGCCCTGAAAATCACACCCCGATCTTCAAAGGGCCTCAAAATTTCCAGCGGTTCCGGAAATGCCTCTTTAAAACGCACAAGGTCGGTGGCCTGTATCATCAGCCTTTCTTTATCAGTTTCATTTAGTGGCATGGCATCGATCTCATCGGCCAGCTGTATCAGTTCTCCCAAAGCCATACTATTGTTTTCAGGCAAAGAAAAGACGATAGTTAAAACACACCCCGGCTTTTATACCAACACCCCATAATTTTATACAAAATGCCCCCCAACCCGGGTTTTGGTATAATAAACTACAGGTTTTGTACAATTTACATTCCCGCATCCCTAAACAGGATTACCTTTGCCCCGAAAGGAAATATTGGAATGAATACGAACCGGATAAACGAAAAGAACAGCAAGATCATCCGTTTTCTTACAGAAAGCCGCTACAGGATACTTCGCCACATTACATTGCTGGTGGCTTTTGTAATGCTGCAACAAAGTGCACGCACGCTATTTAAACTGGAGCAGGACTGCAATTTTAATGGTATTTACGGTTTCCTTCACGAATTGCTGCCCTTCTTTATTTTTACGGGAATCCTTTACATCAACATTTACCTGCTGATGCCGCTCTTTTTCAACGGCAAGTACCTGCAGTATTTCTGGCTGGTCGTGATCCTCATTATGATGGGATTACTGGCCATGCAGTATTTATCAAACACGTTTATCGACCCGCACCGTATTGTTCCTAAAGTGGATAAGCTGGACACCGCGGCAGAGTTTTTAGCCGCCACAATATTTATTATACCTATTGTACTAGCCACAAGCGCAGCCCGCCTTATGCAAAAATGGATAAAGGACCGCGACCGGATCAATGAGCTAAATACGATTACCGTAAATATGGAACTGACCGCTCTGAAGAATCAGATCAACCCGCATTTTCTCTTCAACATGCTTAATAATGTGAATATGCTGGTGCAGACCAATCCGGAAAAAGCTTCGCCCGTTATTATAAAACTGTCGGAATTCCTGCGGTACCAACTATATGAGAATGCTTCCGGGACTGCTTCTGTAATGGACGAATGCACCTTCCTGTCTAATTTCCTGAACCTGGAAAAGCTTCGGCGTGACAACTTTAGCTTTAGTATAAACTGCGAAACGGCAAGGATGGCAAGGATACAGATCCCGCCAAACCTCTTTACTACATTTGTGGAAAATGCGATCAAGCACAGTGTAGACCTGTCGGGCGACGAAGCGTTTGTAAACATTAGTATTACTGTAAACGAAGGCTACGTTGTGTTTAGCTGTACCAATTCTCAAAATCCGGACGACAGCTTTAACTATCATGAAAGTGGCGGCCTCGGGCTGGCTAATATAAACAGAAGGCTGGAGCTGCTGTATGGCAATACGTACAGCCTGGAGATAAGCAATGAGAAAAAGAGCTATAACGTAACCCTTTCTATTCCGTATGACGTGCATAATAATTGATGACGAACCGCTTGCCCGCGAAGGCCTCGAAAGGATGGTAGCCGAAATGGGGGTGATAGAAGTGATGGGGAAATTTTCCAACGCGCCGGCTGCCCTGAAATTTCTGGAGAGTGCCGTACCCGACCTTGTTTTCCTCGACATACAGATGCCAAAAGTTACCGGCCTTGAGTTTGCAGCCAGGCTTCCCGAAAAAACAATGGTGATATTTACAACAGCTTACTCCCAATATGCCCTGCAAAGCTACGAACTGGAAGCAGTAGATTACCTGCTGAAGCCCATAGACCGCCGCAGGCTGGAAAAAGCCGTTGCGAAAGCGCAACACTACAAAACCCTGCTGTCGGGAGAAACAGAAAAAACAGTTGTAGAAGATACCGGAAGCGATTTTATACTCATAAAAGCCGACCGGAGGTTTTATAAGATCAGTTTCCGCGATATACTGTTTATCGAAGGGCTTAAGGACTATGTAATCCTTCATACGGAAAAACAAAAGCTGATAACGGCTATGAACCTTAAGACCATACAGCAAAAGCTAAGTCCCGATTATTTCCTGCGGGTGAGTAAATCGTACATTGTTAACCTCAACGCCATCGATTCGTTCGACACTACAGGCCTTTATATCGGGGAGCATGAAATACCGTTGGGTGAGGTGTATAAAACGGAATTCTTAGAGAGATACCTTCGCGACTCCGGCGAATAAAAAAGCCCCGGAGCAAAACTCCGGGGCCTGTATAAATAACAATGAAAATTAGTTCTTAACCACCCTTACGGTTTCTACAGCATTGCCCGAAGCAAGCCTTGCGAAATACATACCCGAAGCAAAGCCTGAAACGTTTACAGATGCCTGCGTGGCGTTTACAGCAGTACTGTATACTATTTTGCCCGTTACATCAACAATCTGTAGTGACGAAATTGTGTTGCTTCCCGCGTTGAAATTCCACGCGCTGTTAGAAGGGTTTGGATAAACTGTAATCGAAGCGGCATTAAAATCTTCTGTACCATTTGTAGCAGCAGTAAACGCAAAATCACCCGTTGCCCTGTTGAAGGTTCCGTTATACGTGCCTGATGTAGCCATAATGTTACCGCCATTTCCTACTTCGGTAACCGTACCGGCAGGAAAGGTAGCGTTGCCCCAGGTAACACCCCAATCATGGTTTAGCCTGAATTTCCATTCCGCCGCGGTAAAGGTCACATTATTTACAGCGTAGTTAAAGCCGTCGGTCGTTGTCATATCCACATCTACAGTACCCCAGCCACCTACAGCGTCACCGGTAATACTGATCATAACAAAGTTAAAATCATACTCGTGTGTATCGGCATTGTAGGTAATGTTATAGCTGTTTGCGGGAACTTCGATAGCAGGCCCCCCCATACTGGCTGTACCTTCCGGGAAAGCGGTGCCACCCCAGCTCTGTGTACCGTTAAAACGGAAAGAAAGTGTACCCGGTTGTGCAAAAACTACGTTGTTGGCCGCATAGTTTATACCATCAAGCGTAAACATTGGTACTGCAGTTGTACCCATCATTACATCAACATCATCAAAGTTACCGGCGTCTTCAAAGTTGTACGCAAGCGTTGTACGGTTGAACGTGATGTTGTATACCCCCGGCTGCGAAGGTATATTGTTGGAACTGTTGAATACGCCTGTTCCCGATGGCCATGTTGTGCCACCCCAGTTGTTGGCCCATCCGTTGTCTTCCCTGAATTTTACCGTACCCGTCGTAAGCGTAAAGTTCTCCAGCGTGTACGTTACGCCATCAGTGGTTGCCATGTCAGTGTCTGTAGCCCAAACACCCGGTGTCGCGTCGCCAATGATCCCGATGCTTGGGAACTGGGCGAACAGCATTGCAGTACCCGCCATGAATACTGCAGCAGAAAAAAGTAATTTTTTGATCATAGAAAATAGTTTTAAAAATTAAAGAAAACGTTATAGTTAATAGTGTATAAAAAAGGCCCGAGAGTGCATAACTCTCCCGGGCCTGTAATTATCTAGTTCGTCAGTATCCAGTACTGCCAGCCTTTGGCCTCTATTTTTTGGCCTTTTGCAAACGTAACTTTCTCACCGGTCATATAGTTGGTAAAAGCACCCTCAAAAGGAATGACAAAACTTGTCCCGCCTTTAGAAAGGTTAGCGATATAAATTACTTTTTTGCCCTCCTTTTCCCGCTCAAAAGCCAAAACATTATCCGCAGAAACCTCCAGCATTTTGAATGTAGCCGGTTTTTTGCCACCATTCAGCGCAGGATTTTCATTCTTAAGTTTGCCCAGCTTTTCATATATTTCAAACATCTTTCCTTTATCCTTATCAATAGGGTCATGCTCGAAGAACTTCATGCGTTTCTTCAAATCATACTCCTGCCCCGTATAAATGAGTGGCATACCCGGCATTACATACGTAAGCGCTGCAAAAGCCTCAGCCCCGTCTCCCAGCCTTTCGTACTCGGTACCATTCCACGCATTCTCGTCGTGGTTGGTGGTAAAGTTCATGAATATGTCGTCTGCTTCATACTTCCCCGGCCTTTCGGAAAGGAATTTCTTCAGGTCAGACACCGGCTTTTTGCCTTTGGCTACATCATTCATCATGTGGTGCGCCACCCAGCCGTAACCCATGTCGAACTGGCCTTTAAACAAATATTCCTTGTCGCTCTCCATCAGCATAAATACCGGCTTTACCTCCTTTAATTTCGGGATGGTATAATCCCAGAATTCTGTTGGTACGTTGTCGGCCACATCACAACGGAAGCCATCTACGCCCTGCTCTTTTACCCAGTACAGCATTTCCTTCATCATCGGCTCATACAGCACTTTGCTGGTGTAGTCCAGGTGCGCCACATCGGTCCAGCCCCAGCTTTTGCCGGTTTCAGGATTCAGCGGGTCGGTCACTTCGCCTTTGGCATTTTTATAGTAATATTCAGGATGCTCGGTAATCCACTTATGGTCCCATCCGGTGTGGTTGGCTACCCAGTCGAGGATCACATACATTCCGTTGTCGTGCGCAGTATTCACCAGCTTTTGGAAATCCTCCAATGTACCCAGGTCGGGGTTGATTGCGGTGTAATCTGATATAGCATAATAGCTCCCAAGATATTTTTCGCGCTCCTTCGGGTCTTTTATATCTTCGATAGACAGGTCGCCTGTGGCTTTCCTGTTCTTCATGGAAATTGGATAGATGGGCATCAGCCAGATCACCTTTACGCCAAGTTTCTTCAGCTCGGGAATGTCTTTCGTAAATTCGTTGAACGTTCCCTCTTTCGAATAGTTACGGATGTTGGCCTCATAGATCACGCTGTTCTCCATCATCGCATCGCTCACCGGGGCGATCGTGGTTTCCGCCCGGGCGGTTTCCTTTACTTCCTCTTTTTTGTCTTCCTTGCAGCTACTGGCAAATAGTGCCAGTGCCATAAGGGATATCATTATTTTTTTCATATTCAGTTATTATTTTGTTTAACCACATAGCACATAGTTTCAGCTTATACATTTTTTTACCACAAGGGGCACAAAGGCTTCCACAGGGAACACTAGCTGAACGTTTCACAAAGTTGCGCTTCGCTTTAGCCTTTCGAGTATATTTAACTACTTCAATTCCAGTACCAGTACCGATTTTGCTTCCATCGAAATGTCCTTCGTCACGTCAACCGTTTTACCGGTTAGCACATCCTTGCCGTTGCTAAAGCCGGTAAGCCTCTCCGCAAAGCGTGCCGTGCCGAACGTTTTGGCATCCGCCGAATTGTTCAGCACTACCATTACCGCTTCCTTGTCGTTGTAACGGAAGTACACATACACATTATCGTGCGGCAGGTAATGCATCATTTTGCCATTATGGATCACGGTTTTGCCTTTCCTCCAATTGAACAGCTTCGAAGTCACCTCAAAAAACTGCTGTTGCTCAGCTGTACGGCCTGCTTTGGTAAACGCACTGGCAGGATCGCCAGGCCATCCACCCGGAAAATCCCTGCGGATGTCACCATCGCCCTTGCCTTTATCGCCAGCCATGCCAATCTCACTGCCGTAGTACAGCTGGGGAATCCCCCTTACTGTAGCCAGCAATGTCATACCCATACGGTATTTATTGATGTCATTTTTATAGTTCTGATTAAAGCGGCCTGTATCATGGTTTTCCACAAACGTCAGGATGTTGTTGATGTCCGGGTACAAAAAGTCGTTCGTAAAGTTATCGTACACCTTTTGCATACCGCTATCCCATCCGGACTGGTCCTCGTTAAACACATTGCCAAACGCATCATGCAGGGTAAAGTCCATTACACTCGGCAGGTAGGAGTTATAGCTCTGTATCGCCGCGATTTTACTGTCCTTTTGCCAGTACGACATCTGCGCCTGGTCGTGCATCCAAACCTCGCCTACGATGTTGAAGTAAGGGTATTCATCGGTAATCGATTTGGTCCATTTTGCAATACCCTCTTTATCGTTATACGAATACGTATCTACACGGAAACCATCTAAATCAGCATATTCAATCCACCAAATTGCATTTTGGGTAAGATATTTCAGAACCAGAGGATTGCTTTGGTTCAGGTCGGGCATACTTGGCACGAACCATCCGTCCACACACTGGCGTGTATCGATCTTTGATGCATTCGGGTCAAACTGTGTTGTCATGCGGTAGTTGGACTGCGAATAGCCCGGGAACTGGTGTACCCACTCATAGGTTGGCAGGTCTTTGTACATCCAGTGCTCCGCGCCCCAGTGGTTGGTCACATAGTCCATTACGAGTTTCATGTCGCGCTTTTTAAGTTCTGCCGAAAGCTTTACATAATCTTCATTCGTCCCGTACCGTGGATCAATTCTGTATACATCGCTTTGACCGTACCCGTGGTACGAACCGCGCGGGTCGTTGTCCTCGCAAAGTGGCGTGCTCCATATTGCTGTAGCGCCCAGTTCTTTGATATAGTCAAGGTGGTCGATTATTCCTTTCAGGTCACCGCCATGGCGCCCGTTCGGGTTAGCACGATCCACTTTTTCATTGGTGTTGGCCGTATTGTCATTTTTGGTATCGCCATTGGCAAAGCGGTCAGGCATGAGCAGGTACATCATGTCTGCCGAGGTAAAGCTTTCGCGCGTTGCCGAACCTGCTTTCCTGGCTTTCAGGTCGTACTTTCGCGTAGCCTCAACTTTGCCTTTTGAATTCTTGAAGGAGAACGTAAGCTGCTGTGCCGATATGTTTTTAGTATCGATTGTCACGAAAATGTAGTTCGGGTTCTCCATCTTTACCACGTTATTGATCACCACACCATTGCTTACCGATGGTGTGTACTGCGCTATGTTTTTCCCGTAGAACATTACCTGTAATTCGGGGTTATGCATACCTGCATACCAAAATGGCGGCTCTACGCGGTCTATCTGCGCGAAGGCGGCGGTCGTTGCTAATAGTAGTAATAGTAATTTTTTCATAGTTTGCTGTTTCGCTAACAACACCTGACAGGTTTTTAAAAATCTGTCAGGTGTGACAGCTGTTCTTCATAATCTTTTCTGACCTTACCCCCTCTTAAGAGGGGAAGAGCTTCACTCGCCCCCTGCTTACTCATATCGCTTTTCATGACTGAGTGTAGCTCCTCCCCCTCTCCTTGGGAGAGGGGGTTGGGGGTGAGATTAAACCGTCACCAGTGTATTCGGCTCCACGGTTACTTCTTTGCCGTTTACTACGACTGTAAGTTCCCTGTCGCCTTCCAATGTAAAATTAGTTTCTCCGGCATGTACAGATACTTTCAGCACCTGGTTGCGGAAGTTAATCTTAAAGGAATAGCCTTCCCACTGCGCCGGGATCCTAGGCTCAAAGTGTAGCGTGTCGTTCTTTACACGCATGCCGCCAAAACCTTCCACAATACTCATCCATGTACCGGCCATGCTGGTAATGTGCAGGCCTTCCTTCACTTCTTTGTTATAATCGTCGAGGTCAAGGCGCGATGTCCTAAGGTAGAACGTATACGCCTGCTCCATCCTGCCCAGACCCGCTGCTTGTATTGAATGCACGCATGGCGACAGCGACGACTCATGCACCGTCAGTGGTTCATAGAAGTCGAAGTGCTTCTCAAGGTCTTCCTTTGTAAAATGGTCTTCAAAAAAGTAGAAGCCCTGTAGTACGTCGGCCTGCTTAATGTAGGGCGAACGCAATATCCTGTCCCAGCTCCATTTCTGGTTGATAGGGCGCTGCGCAGGGTCAAGTTCAGAAACTTTTACCAACTCTTTATCTAAAAAGTTGTCCTGCTGAAGGTATACCCCAAACTCTTCCGAATACGGAAAGTACATAGCATCGGCAACATCTTTCCATTTTTTGATTTCTTCGGCATCAAGTTTTACTTTGTCCATAATGCGCGAATGGTCTGCCGGGTACTCCTCCCTCACCCTTGCTATCTGCTCCACGGCGTAGTCAATACACCATTTTGCAATATAGTTGGTATAAAAGTTATTGTTTACGTTGTTCTCATATTCATTCGGGCCGGTTACACCAAGGATAACATACTTGTTCTTATTGGATGAGAACGTTGCCCTTTGCTGCCAGAAACGGGCGATGCCGATAAGCACCTCCAACCCCTTTTCAGGTATATAGCTATAGTCACCAGTAAAGCGGTAGTAGTTGTATATAGCAAAAGCAATGGCGCCGTTTCGATGTATTTCCTCAAAGGTAATTTCCCACTCGTTATGACATTCTTCGCCGTTCATGGTTACCATCGGGTATAGCGCGGCACCGTTGGTAAAGCCAAGCTTGCCGGCATTTTCTATCGCCTTGTCCAGTTGGTTGTAGCGGTACGTCAAAAGGCTGCGCGCCACGTTCTGGTCTTTGGTTGCCATGTAAAATGGTATGCAGTACGCCTCGGTATCCCAGTAAGTGCTTCCTCCGTATTTTTCACCTGTAAAGCCTTTCGGGCCGATGTTCAGCCTTGGGTCTTTGCCCAGGTAGGTCTGGTTCAGTTGGAAAATATTAAAACGGATGCCCTGCTGTGCCTTCACGTCGCCTTCAATCGTAATGTCAGCCATTTCCCAGATTCCCGCCCATGCTGCTTTCTGTTCGTCAAGCAATGCATCGTAGCCTTTGGCTTTAGCACCGGCAATCACTTTTTTGGCTGCATCCGCCAGTTTGTCCTTGTCGTGGTTCATCGACACCGTATACCCGCCAAATTTCACAATGGCAGCTGTATCGTTTTGGCCGGCTTCAACGGTATAGCTGAATTGTACTTTATTGTTGCCCGCTTCGGCATTCGCCGGAAGTATTTGCAGGTCTTTACCGTTGAGCAAAATGGTGTTGTGCATGAAGGCACAGGCATTGAAATGCGTCTTGAAAGTACGTGCCGTTACAAACGCTTCATCACCCGAATGCTGCACATCGAGTGGTTCCCAGAATGTTTCTTCCCAGTTGGCATCCATGTTCTTTACCCCACCGTCAACATAAGGCTTAAATGTTATTTCTGCGGCACGGTTGAGTGGCTTCACTTTATAGTGAATAACACCAAGCTCATCCGAAACCAGGGAAAGAAAACGTATTACATTTACCGAAACTTCAGTGCCGTTTTGAAGCATGGCTTCAAAAGAACGGTTATACCGGCCTTCTTTCATATTCAGTTCGCGCCTGAAGTTCTTCACTTCGCACTTTGCAAGGTCAAGGCTTTCACCGTTTATTTCAATGTCAATGCCGATCCAGTTGGGGGCGTTGAGTACTTTTGCAAAATATTCAGGATAGCCATTCTTCCACCAGCCCACTTTAGTTTTGTCGGGGTAGTAAACACCTGCTATGTAACTGCCCTGAAAGGTATGGCCGGAATACGCTTCTTCAAAATTGGCTCGCTGCCCCATGGCACCGTTTCCAATAGAGAATAAGCTCTCGGAAGATTCTACCCTGTCCGCCTCAAATCCTTCTTCGATGATCGACCAATTGTCCGGTACTATATAATCCTGGTTCATTTTATGTATTGACTAAAGTTTCTAAAAATTGTTCGTTTATTTCTGTAAAGTCATTAAAGTTATACTGCGCCTCACCCAGTATTGCCTTATCGCCAATGCCTATACTTACCATACGGGCAATGTTTGCTGCCTGCACGCCGGCTACCGAGTCTTCAAATACTATAGCGCCTTCTGATGGGAGCCCAAGCAATTCCGCCGCCCTGATAAACACTTCCGGATCGGGTTTGGCATTGGTTACATCGTTGCCATCCACTATCGCATCGAAGTAATGCAATAGGTTTACTTTTTGCAGTATCGGCCTTGCATTTTTACTTGCTGAACCGAGCGCGACCTTTTGGTTGTTGTCTTTCAAATATTGCAATACCGGCAATACACCGTCGAGTATTTCGTCGGCTTCCATATGATGGATGTATTGAAGGTAATCCTCATTTTTCTCTATCAGCCATCTGTCTTTGTCTTCCTGGGAGGCCTGTACATCGCCAAGCCCAAGGATGATGTCGAGAGAGCGCACGCGGCTTACCCCTTTTAAAAGTTCGTTGTGTTCGTGTGTGAATTCTATCCCGAGGCGGTTCGCGATCTTTTGCCACGCCAGGTAATGGTACTTGGCAGTATCGACAATAACCCCGTCGAGGTCGAAAATAAATGCTTTTGGTTTCATTATGTTTTTTGTGATGATGATTTTGGAGAAGATGCCGAATCATCGACATCCTTAACTTTTACAACAAGCAGTGCCGCTATAAGAAAGCTTACACCACTGGTAATAATGGCATACATGGCATTGCCATTGTAAAAGTATTTTACAATAGGGCTGCCGATTAGCGCATTGATGATTTGCGGTATTACGATAAAGAAATTGAAAATGCCCATATAGACACCCATTTTGCGTGGCGCGATAGAACCCGCAAGGATGGCATACGGCATGGAAAGGATACTTGCCCAGGCGATACCTACGGCTACCATAGAAAGTATCACCCAATCTTCATTCGGCATAAAGTAGATCGAAATAAGTCCAAGCCCACCGACTACAAGCGATATGGAGTGCGTAAGCTTCCTGCCGATCTTTGCCGCGATAAACGGAAGGCAGAAGGCAAAAATAGCCGATACGAAATTGTAGACTCCAAACAGGATTCCCACCCAGTCGCCTGCATCCTGGTACGTTTTGCTCGAAGAGTCGTCTATCGGCAGGCCGTAGATATGGTGCGCGATGGCAGGTGTGGTAAATACCCACATACCAAAAAGCCCAAACCACGAAAAGAACTGTACCCAGCTGAGCTGCCTCATGGTAGCAGGCATTTTTGCAAAATCGATAAAGATATCCACAAGTTTTGCCTCACGTGGCTTTTCGTCCTGCCTGGCTTCATCCGTATCAAATTGTGCCAGTTCTTCGGGCGAGTACTCCTTAGTAGTCACTATGGTAATGATAATAGTACCTACAAGCACCGCGGCTCCGATAATAAAGGAAAGGGTAAGGTTGAGCGGAATGCTGTCGCCCACTTTTTCGTTGGAAACACCAAACAAGTTGGTTATGACATACGGAAGCACTGATCCAAATACAGCACCAAAGCCTATAAGGGCGGTCTGAACGCTAAAGCCGCGCGTACGCTGGTCGCTGCGGAGGTTATCGGCCACCAGGGCACGAAACGGTTCCATCGCGATGTTGAACGAGGCGTCCATGATCATGAGCATACCCGCGCCTACCCAAAGGGCCGGCATCAATGATACAAAGATATCTGCCTGCGGCATGAGTATCAGGCCGACAGAGGCCAATAAAGCACCTATAAGAAAAAAGGGCTTTCTCCTTCCCAATTTGGTCCAGGTATTATCACTGTAGTGCCCAACTATGGGTTGAACGATCAGCCCTGTAAGTGGGGCGACAATCCAAAACCAGGATAATTGATGTACCTCCGCGCCAAAATTTTGGAGAATACGGCTTGCAAAGCCATTCTGCAATGCAAAACCCATTTGTATCCCTAGGAAACCGAAACTCATGTTCCAAATCTCCCAGAAACTTAATCTACGCTTTTCCATTATCGTAATTCAGTGTTATTACTACGATAAGCGTGTTACTGCTTATCAAAACTTATAAGGTTGAAGTGGACTATAAGCTTTGATAATCAGCACAAATATAGGAGGTTTTTTTATCGGAAAAACACAGGGGTGCAAAAAAAATTCCGCCACTTAGGGCAGAATTGATTTTTTAAAATATTGAAAACAAACATTTTACACCCAACTACAACGTTGACGTAGATTCCCGTTCTACCAGGTGTGTTTCAATCAGTTCGGTGGTGTATTGCTCATTTTCCTCGTCAAGTTCCAGGCGGTCTATAAGCATTTGCGCTGCCCTTCCTCCCATTTTAATACCGTTCTGGCTTACCGTAGAGATGCTCGGGCTTGAATATTGTGAGATAATGCCATCGGTAAAGCCTATAACCGAAAGCTGTTCCGGTACTTTGATACCCATTTTGGTTGCCAGTTTGATACTTGTTACGGCAAAAAGCTCATTTACCGCGAATATGGCATCGGGACGTTTTTCCTGAAGCAGCTTTTCAATTTTCGACGCGCAATTGTCTATATCCTCGATCTTTACAATCATATCCTCATCCACCTTCATATCGTGGTCTCCCAATGCACTGATGTAGCCGTCGGTACGCAGCTTGCCTACGCTCACATAGTCTACCGTGGTAACAAGGCCAATGTTCTTAAAGCCCTTTTTCACAAGGAAATCTACCGCGTCGTAGGCAGCGGTCTGGTCGTCTATTATTACTTTGTCGCACAGCACATCGTTGGTGATCCTGTCGAACATAACCACCGGCATTCCCTGGTTGATTACTTCCTGAATGTGGTGGAAATCCTTTTTTTGCTGGGTTTCTTTAGATAGCGACATGATAAAGCCATCGGTACTGCCCGTGGCAAGCATCTCCATGTTAATCACCTCTTTATCAAACGACTCATTGCTGAGGCACACAATTACGTTATACCCGTTCTCATTGGCCACCTGCTCGATCCCACTGATGACAGTGGCAAAAAAATGGTGCACGATCTCGGGAATTATAATTCCTATCGTCTTGGTTTTCTTATTCTTAAGGCTTAGTGCAATATTATTCGGCTTGTAATTATACAGCTTTGCAAAAGCCTGTACTTTTTGCCTTGTATCCTCACTTATCTCCGCACTGTTGCGCAGCGATTTTGATACGGTGGAAATGGATACATCGAGCTCTTTTGCGATCTGTTTGAGGGTGACTTTTCTCTTCATTTTAAGGTACGAAAATAACGTTTTGCAAATAAAGGTAAACCTATTATTTATTAATAGCAATTATCTTACTGAAATCGTGCAAAATACAGAAAGTTTTCAACACGACAACGTTTTCGCAACCCTGCCGGAACGAAAACGTTTTTTTATGAAATTTATTTGCATAATTTTAACATTCGAAGTGGATTATAAGCAAAAACAAAACGCAAAATTAACCTAAACAACTTGTATGAAAACAATGTATCAGAAGTTATTACTTTTATTGCTGATGCTCCCCGTAAGTGTTCTGGCACAGAATACTTTATCGGGAAACGTCCGTGATAATGCCACCGGGGAATCCTTACCCGGGGTAAATGTAATTGTGCAGGGCACGCAAAACGGCACCTCGACCGATATGGAAGGTAATTTCACCCTTTCCAACGTTAAGAGCGGCGACCGTATCGTGTTCAGTTTCATCGGCTACTCCGACCAGGTAGTTTCGTATACCGGACAGGGTACGATTGATGTAACAATGGCAGAAGACGCCACACAATTACAAGAGGTAATGGTGATCGGTTACGGTAGTGTAAAAAAGAAAGACGCCACCGGATCTGTAACCTCCATTACGTCAAAGGACTTTAATAAAGGAACAATCGTTACGGCAGAAAACCTGCTAAACGGCCGTGTTGCCGGTGTTACGGTAAACACGAGCGGTGCTCCGGGTTCCGGCTCTACGATAAGGATTCGCGGTGGTTCGTCGCTTAACGCTTCCAACGACCCCCTTATTGTACTAGACGGACTTCCGCTGGACAACAACACCAATATTGGTTCTACTTCACTTCTTGCCGCGATCAACCCGAACGACATTGAGAGCATGACCGTACTAAAAGATGCCTCCGCAACAGCCATCTACGGTTCGAGGGCTTCCAATGGTGTTATTATCATCAATACCAAAAAAGGCGGTAAAGACCTGAAAGTAAGCTACAATTTTACTTACGGTAGTGGGAAAGTTACCGATAAGATCGATGTATTCAGCGCCAAAGAATTCAGGAGTATTATAGAAAGCCGTGTAGCTGCGGGGCTTATGCCACAAGGTGACCTGGCTCTTTTAGGCAATGCCAATACCGACTGGCAGGATGCCATATACAGGAAGACCGATTTTGTAGACAACAACCTGTCGCTGAACGGAAACCTGTTCAAGAGTATACCCGCACGCCTGTCTTTAGGTAACACCTACCAGGAAGGTGCGAGGCTTACCAACAAATTCAACAGGAGCACAATCTCTACATCGTTGAACCCTTCTTTCTTTAATGACCACCTTAAATTCAGGGTGAATGCTAATTATACTAACGAAAAGAACCGTTTTGCGGATGGTGTGGAAGGTGCAGCTTTCCGTTTTGACCCTACACAGCCTGTCCACCAGGCAGGATCGCCTTACGGGGGGTACTTTGAATATTACAACGCGACAGATGCCAACAATGCTCTGCTATTGGGCACAAGAAACCCTGTGGCGCAGCTGGAGCAGACTTTTGATACCGGTCATAACAACCGTATCTTCGGTAACATCGAAACTGAATACCGCTTCCATTTCTTCCCTGACCTGAAAGCTGTTATAAACCTTGGTTTTGACGAATCGAAAGGTGAAAGGAACCGTTATGTGCCTACAAATGCTGCATCGGCCCCACAAAACAACAGTATCCCTTTTGGTACCAATGAGTACAGCGAAAGGACATTAAGGAACAAGTTGTTTGATGCTTATTTTAACTACAACAAGACATTTGGCAAAATGAATCTTGATGCCACTGCTGGTTATTCGTATCAGATATTCGAACAGACCAGCTTCTATACCGGTAATATCAATAACCCGCAACTTGGCAGCAACTTCCCTGAAACAGATATCGCTACAGACAATGTGATTATCGGTTTCTTCGGAAGGGCAAACCTGTCTTTCAACGACAAATACCTACTTACGCTTTCTTACAGGAGGGATGGTACATCACGCTTTGCCAAAGACAACCGTTGGGGTAACTTCCCCGCGGCAGCTTTTGCATGGAAAATAAGGGAAGACCTTTTTGGCAACTCTTCAACCATAAGCGATATGAAACTTCGCCTTGGCTACGGTATTACAGGACAACAGAATATCTCTGCGCCAAACCTGTACCTGCAGCAATACAATATCGGCGATGGCAACAGCCAGTATATGTTTGGAACAGGGCAGTCGCAAAACCCTATGCCAATAGCAGTATCATTGGCCTACAACCCTAATATACGCTGGGAAGAGACCACAACCTATAACGTAGGGGTAGATTACGGCCTTTACAACAACAGGATTACGGGTGCATTGGACCTTTTCTACAAAGAGAGTAAAGACCTTGTTCAGGACGCTCCTGTACCGGACGGCAGTAACTTCTCTAACCGACTGCTGCAAAACATCGGAAGCTTTACAACAAAAGGTATCGAATTCAGCATTAGTGCTGATATTGTAAGGTCGGAGAACTTTAACTGGAACCTGAACTTCAACGTAACCAAATACGAAAGAAGGATACAGGAACTGGCACTTGGATCTGACATCCTTCTTGGTGGTACAGGAGCCGGTACAGGTGGTACTGCCCAGATACACAGGGAAACCTATACACCATACTCATTCTATGTGTACAAGCAGCTGTATGATACCAGCGGCAACGCTATAGAAGGTGCTTATGCCGACCTGGACGGAAACGGCATCATTAATGGCGCGGACAGGTACATCTACAAAAACCCGGATCCGGACGCGACCTTCGGCCTTGCATCGAGCATGAACTGGGGTAACCTTGACTTCTCTTTCAACATGAGGGCAAGTGTAGGCAACAGGATCTACAATGCGGTAAACGCCGGTAATGCACAGTTTAACTTCCTTAAAACCGATGCAGCCCTTACCAACATACCACGCAATGTACTGTCTACAGGATTCAGCACGACATCGGATGTGGTACTTTCGGATATGTATATCGAAAACGGATCGTTCCTGAGACTGGATAACGTAACGCTTGGCTACACCTTTAAGAACTGGGTAGAAAAAGCTTCTGTAAGGTTGTTCGCGGGCTGCCAGAATGCGTTGCTAATCACGGAATACTCGGGCATCGATCCTGAAATTACCAATGACGGACGTGACCAGACGATCTACCCGCGCCAAAGGACATTCTTATTTGGTGCCAACATAAACTTTTAATTAATTGACTATGAAAAATATAAAAATTAGTTTATTCTACATTTTAGCCGTGTTTGCACTTTCTTCGTGCACCAGCGACCTTGATGTGGTTCCGGAAGATGATGACATCTTTACGGCTGATGACTTCTACAGGCAGCCGGGAGCATATAAACAGGCACTTGGCGGCGTATATGGTAACTTATCACTAACAGGTACAGGGGGCGCGGGCTCTTCTTTCCTTCAGGGTGTAGATGCCGGTACAAGCCAATTTGGCCGATGCCTGTGGTACATGCAGGAACTTACTACTGACGAAGTAGTATGGAGCTATGAGAATGACCCGGGTGTAAGGGAACTGCAACGCAACATTTGGGGTGCAGACAACCCGTTGATACTTGGTATCTTTAGCCGCACGATGGTGGAAGTGGCGCTTGCCAACGAATACCTGAAGCAAAGTACACCTGAAAAACTAAGCAGCAGGGGCATAAGCACCGCGGAAGCTGCCGAAATTGAAACGTACCGTAACGAGGTAAGAGTACTTAGGGCTATGGCCTATTACTATATGCTCGACCTGTTTGGGAAAGCGCCGTTTATTACAGAGAACGATCCGGTTAACTTCAGGGGGCCTGAGTATAACGCGCAACAGCTTTTTGATTTCATAGAAAGCGAGATCACAGCTGCCCTGCCAAACCTTAAGCCTGCCAGGACCAATGAGTACGGCCGTCTGGACCAGGGTGTTGCCAACATGGTACTCGCCAAGTTGTACCTTAATGCTGAAGTATACATTAATACTGCCAAGTATAATGAATGTGCAGCCAAATGTAATGAGATTATCGCATCAGGATATACGCTTAATCCCAATTACCTGAACAACTTTACAGCAGACAACAATACCTCACCGGAAGTAATCTTTTCCCTGCAGAGCGACGGTACGTATACACAGAGCTATGGCCCTACAACGGTTATGGTAAATGGCCAGGTAGGTTCGCTGGAACTGAATGGAGTATCTATGGGTACGAGCGCGGCAGGATGGAGCGGAGCGCTTCGCCTGAGAAAGCAGTTTGTTGAGAAGTTCGACGGGCCTACTTTCGCCAATGACGACAGGAATACCATTATGGGTATGGAGCCAAGGACACTGGAAATTGCAGATATCGCGAACAAAGACCAGGGATACATCCTTGCTAAATGGTCTAACATTTCTTCTGCGGGTGTACCTGCGGCCAACACTACATTCGTAGACACGGATTTTGTACTGTTCCGTCTTGCAGATGTATACCTAATGTATGCGGAATGTGCGGTAAGGGGCGCTTCGGGCACTACACCGGCACAGGCGCTTGACTATGTAAACGACCTTAGGGAAAGGGCCAACCACAATGCATCGGCCAACATTTCTCAGGGAGAGCTAACACTGCCTTTCATCCTTGATGAACGTGCACGCGAGCTGCACTGGGAAGCACACAGGAGGCAGGACCTTATCCGTTTCAACAGGTTTACCAGCGGAAGCTATAACTGGGCCTGGAAAGGAAACGGCGTAAACGGGATCGCTATCTCTAACTTTATGAGACTGTTCCCTCTGCCAACCGCTTCTTTAGCAGCAAACCCGAACTTGACTCAAAACGTAGGCTATTAATAAAACTAACATCAAAATAAAATGAAAAATATATTTAAATCGCTTATTGCAGCTGTCCTTATTACGGGATTCGCTTCATGTGAAGATGAGCAGGACCTTATTTATGTAAACCCTCCTGCCGCGACCTTCTCGATCATTACGCCTCAAACAGGTGAATCGGTTTTCCTTGATCCCGCACAGCCGGACAATCCGGGCCTTGTGATAACATGGGAAGATGTAGACTATGGCACACCTACCGAGATAACCTATACGGTTCAGGTAGCACAGACCGGTACCGACTTCGCCAGCCCGGTAGATGTAGTAAGTACTACAAATACTTTTGCCACAATTACTTCTGAAGCGCTAAACGGCGCTGCCAATGCCGCGGGCCTTGAGCCATTTGTACAAGGTGCGCTTGATGTAAGGATAAAATCTACAGTAGGTACAAACGGATCTGAGCCGGCGTACTCTAACGTGATCGCTTATCTTGTAACTCCGTATGTAACCTATCCTTTCAAAGACCTTTTCCTTATCGGTAACGCTACCGCTACAGGGTGGGACAATACAGGAAGTGAAAACCACTACGCGATGTACAGGAGTCCTGAAGATGAGAACATATACAACTACACAGGATACTTTGCCGTTGGCCAGTTTAAACTGCTAAGGAAGAAAGGCCAGTGGGCACCGCAATATGGAACAGATGGTACAAACCTTGTATACAGGCCGACAGAAGCAGAGCCGGATCCTGCAAACTTCCAGGTTACTACAGCCGGATACTACACACTTACTGTAAATACAGAAGCCCTTACCTATAGTTTTACGGCTTACACAGGTTCTACAACCACTACTTATCCTACGATAGGTATTATCGGTACCGCTACACCGGGAGGCTGGGATAATGATACCGATATGACGCAGTCTACTTTCGACCCACATATCTGGTACATGCGCAACCAGTTCCTTGTTGCCGGTGCTGACAGCAAACTGAAATTCAGGGCAAACAATGGTTGGGACACCAACTGGGGTGATGACAGCTCTTATTCAGGTGTCGGTACCCAGGGCGGCCCGGACATTCCGATCGGAATAACATCAAACGGTAATTACGATATCTGGTTTAACGACCTTACCGGGGAATATATCTATATTCCTGCTGAATAATAAATTCTAAAAAAAGGGCTGCTTTGTCAGCCCTTTTTTACCTTTTAAAAATTTACCATGAAAAAAATTACAATTCTATTATTCTTATTGCTGGGCCTTGCAGGCTTTGCTCAGGTAACAACAACCCCCTCTCCTGTGCTTGCCGACCAGCCGGTAACCATTTATTTTAACAAGGCAGGTACGGGCCTTGCCAGTTATAACGGCATCATATACGTCCACACCGGTGTTACCGTAGATGGTACACCGTGGAGCAATGTTGTTGGCTCATGGGGCAGCACCTCACAGCCTACCCTGACATTGGTTTCGGGTACAACCTATAAACTGGAAATACCGACTAATCTTTACACATTCTATAATGTTCCCACTACCAGCACGATAACGCAAATGTCGTTCGTGTTCAGGGCAGCAGGAAGTTCAGGGCCGCAAACCAATCCTGACTTTCATATCAATGTAGGTGCTTTCCAGGTTACAATGGGCAGCCCTGCGGCAAACAGCACTACGCTGCTAAACTCCGGCGCAAGCCTTAACATTACGGCAAGCAATACGAGCGGAGCAGCCAATTACGATTTGAAATCGAATGGTGTAAGCATTAATACGGCCAATAACGTATCAAGCTTTACCTTTAACCATACCAACATTACGGCCAACCAGAACTATCAGCTTGTAGTATCTCAGGGCACCGATGTTATCACCAAAGAATTTACAGCAATTGTAAACCCGAATGCCCCTACCGAGGCTATCCCTTCGGGTATGCGCGATGGTATCAATTACCATACTGGCGACGCGTCTAAAGTTACCCTGGTACTGAACGCTCCCGGAAAAGACTTTGTATATGTAGCCGGAAGCTTCAACGACTGGCATCCCGGATCGGCGTATGCCATGAAGAAGGATGGAACCGGCAAATTCTGGCTGGAGCTCCCTTATACCTTTGTAGCAGGCGACGATCATACTTTCCAGTACTGGGTGGTAGACCAGACACCACTTGCCAACTCACCCGCACTGGTAAAAACGGCAGACCCATTCTCTACCCTTGTGCTTTCGCCATTTGACGACCAGTACATTTCTGAGGCAACCTACCCGGGTATGCCGGAGTATCCTGATGGACAGCGTTTTGAAGTAAGCGTTATCAAAACCGGGCAAACGCCATACAACTGGCAGGTAACCAATTTTGTAAAGCCGGAAAAAGAAGATCTTGTAATTTACGAATTGCTGATAAGGGACTTTAACGAACAAAAAACGTGGCAATCGCTAATCGACCAGTTCGATTATATCAAAAACCTGAACGTAAACGCTATCGAGCTGATGCCGATTATGGAGTTTGAGGGTAATATCTCATGGGGTTACAATACGGTTTACCACATGGCACCGGATAAAGCTTACGGAAGCGCGGAGTCCATGAAAGCATTCATCGACCTGTGCCACCAGAATGGTATTGCCGTAATCCTGGACGTAGCGCTAAACCACGTATATGGCCGCTCTCCGCTTGCACGTATGTGGATGAACGACCCTGACGGTGATGGCTTTGGTGCTGCTACAGCAGAAAACCCATACTGCAACACTACCGCAAGGCACTCATGGAGCGTAGGTACCGACCTGAACCACCAGTCTGCCCTAACGCGCTACTACTCTGAAAGGACGATAGAGCACTGGATGACGGAATACAAAATTGACGGATTCCGTTGGGACCTTACCAAAGGCTTTACCCAAAACTGTACTGAAGGAAATGATACCTGTACCAACAATTACCAGGCCGACAGGGTAGCCGTACTGAAACATTATGCCGACAAGCAGTGGGAGCTCGACCCTGCTTTCTATGTAATATTTGAACACCTTGGTGAAGGCACGGGGCCAAACAGCTCTACCGCCGAAGAAACCGAGTGGGCCAACTATCGTGTAAACGAAGGAAAAGGAATAATGCTGTGGGGCAAGCTTACAGGCCCTTATAACGAGAACACCATGGGCTACCAAAACAACAGCAATTTCAACTCTGTCAATTACGCCAACCGTGGCTACAGCCAGCCAAGGCTGGTAGGGTTTGCGGAAAGCCATGATGAGGAGAGGCTGATGAATAAGAACCTGGAGCATGGCGCAAGCGTTGGCGGGTATAATGTAAGGAACCTTCCAACCGCACTTAACAGGATGCACGCTCTTGGAGCGGTTTTATTTACCATCCCTGGACCAAAAATGATTTGGCAGTTTGGCGAACTTGGTTACGAATTCAGCATTAACCGTTGCGAGAATGGCACGGTCGCCAACGATTGCCGTACCAATCCGAAGCCAATACCCTTCACTTTAAATTATCACACGAACGCTGACAGGATGGCTGTATACAACACATGGGCGCAAATGATAAAGCTAAGGAAAGAAAACGCAGTTTTCCATACCAATACCTTTACAGTGGCATCGGGCAACCTGTTGCCAAGGATAGACATCTGGAACGAAAGCATCCCGACAACATCACTCAGGAATGTTATTGTACTTGCCAACTTCCAGACTACGCCGCAGTCTGTACCGACCAACTTCCCGCTGGCCGGCACCTGGTATAACCTGATGAACAACACTACTATAGAAACCACCACAACAAGCATTACGCTTCAGCCGGGTGAATACAGGATATACGGCAACCAGCCGCCTGTTGTATTGGGCAATGATGAATTTACCACTGAAAAGGCCGCGCTGTATCCGAACCCTGCAAAAGACCAGTTTAGCATCAGCACCGCTGCTTCAAGGGTAGAAGTGTATGCGATAACAGGTCAGCTAGTAAAATCATTTGGCACTTCTGAAGCCAACACATCATTCGATGTAAGCGGCTTGGGCAAAGGTGTATATCTTGTGAAAGTTACCGATGGCAACAACCGCCAAAGCACTGTAAAACTCGTAAAAGAATAGTTTGAGTTAGTTTTTATAAGTTAAGTTTCCCTTGGGTCCGCGTTAAAACGCGGGCCCTTTGTTTTGTTATTACAATCATAAAACTTTAGCACTATCCGCAGGGGTGTTGTATTTTTAGGTTTAAAGATGACAAATGAAAAAGCTTTTCTTAATAATCCTGACCGCATCGTTTCTTGTAATGTGCAAAAGCGCAAAAACGGCTGCCGCTTCCGAAGAAAAAGAAGTTAAACGTCCCGAAGTGCAATACCGTGATGATTTCCGGTCGGCAACCGACCGGGAAAAAAACGCGCTGCTAAAGAAACTCAATGCCACAGACAGCAGGTATTCTGTATTGGTATTTACACAAAACTATAAGGGCGAGCGCATAACGGCAAGCAATGCAAAAGGACGCTTTTACAGCGGGTATGCCATCTCGAACCTGAAGACCGGTATTGCCGAAAGGATTCGTATAGATAATAGCCTCGACACAACGGTACACGACAAATCGGATAATCACGAAATAGTGATTGAGGCCAAAGAAGCACAAAAGCATAAATACATTTATGTGATGAAAAACCCCGGCGGAAAAAACCCTTTTACGGTAACATACAGCAATACGCTGCGGCCGTTGGAGGATAAATAGAAATACAAAAGAGGCGCTATGTGCGCCTCTTTCCTTTATTATGTCAGGGATATTACCAGATCGAAACCCTAAGGCTGTCCGGACGGTACATTTTGTCGCCCGGCTTGATGCCGAATGTTTTGTGGAATTCGGGCATGTTGGATAGCGGGCCATTGGTTCGGTATTTTACCGGCGCGTGTACATCGGTCATGATAAGCCTTGCCAGGTATTCGTCTTTCGTATTCATCATCCAGGCATACGCGTAGCCGAGGAAAAATCGCTCATCCGGCGTAAGGCCGCTTATTTTCTCATTGTTTTTATACTGGGCTGTTTTTTTGAAGGCTTCATACCCCATAACAATTCCGCCAAGGTCGGCAATGTTTTCCCCCTGTGTGGCAGATCCGTTTATAAACTTTTTCGGTAGTACCTCATAGCCTTTAAACTGCTCTACGATAAGCTTTGTTTTGGAACGGAATCTATCAAGGTCTTCCGGTGTCCACCAATTTTTCAGGTTGCCGTTCTCATCATATTGGCTGCCCTGGTCGTCGAAACCGTGGGTAATCTCATGCCCGAAAGTAGAGCCACCTATAATAGCGTACAGCACCGCGTCATCCGGCATTCTGCCTTCAAAGCCGGGAACGATAATGTTGCAGGCCGGTACTACGATCTCATTATTGGTAGGATTGTAGTAGGCATTGTAGGTTTGCGGGTGCATATGCCACTCGGTACGGTCTACCGGCTTGCCGAATTTGGAAACCATTTCATTATGCTGCCATTTGGCCACAGCCATAACATTGGCGCAATACGACTTTCGGTCGATGCTTACGCTGCCCATATCTTTCCATTTGTCGGGGTAGCCGACTTTCATTACGATCTTGCCCAGTTTGTGCAATGCCTTCTTCTTAGTCGGCTCGCTCATCCAGTCGAGCTTTTTGATGCGCTCTGCATATACCTCGCGGATGCTGTTGCCTATTTCCAGCAATTTTTCCTTTGAACCTTTTGGAAGATAATCTTTAACGTATACCTGCCCGATAAGCTCACCAAGCGAACCGTTGGTCTCTTCCACTACCCTTTTCCAACGTGGCTTTTGCTGTGCTACACCATTTAGTACTGTACTGTAAAAACGGAAGTTCTCCTTCTCGATCTCCGACGAAAGGTAGGGAGCATAATCATCCAGCAGCTGGCATTTCAGATAGGCTTTCCAGTCGGCCAGCGAATGGCTTTTGGTAAGCTTATCCAGTGCTGTGAAAAATTCAGGCTGTCCTACAATTACCGTATCGGCTTTAGCCACACCCAAAGCTGCCATCTCTTTTTTCCAGTCGATGTTCGGTGTAGTAGCGCTAAACTTCTGTATTGCCATTTTGTTGTAATTCCCTATCGGGTCTCTCAGGTCTTCAAGCTTTCGCGATGCTTTGGCCAATGCGGTTTCCAGTTTCATAACCGCTTCGGCCTCCTGTTGCGATGTAGCTTTATCGTGGCCCATATGCTCCAGCAGGGTTTGCAGGTGCTTCTGGTACTCCGTCCTGATCTTAACAGTTTCGGCATCGGTATTAAAATAGTAATCCCTGTCGCCAAGCCCAAGGCCACCCTGCCATGCAAAAACAGAATATTGTGTACTGATCTTATCATCCTGGGACACATAAAAAGAATATGCCGGCGATGTACCTATGGTATGAAGGTAGCTTATTGTTGAAAGAAGTGCCGGTACATCCTGAATGGCATCGATACGCTTCATGTGGGCATCCAAGGGCTTAATGCCCTGCTTGTCGATAGTTATCGAATCCATTCCCGAGGCATAGAAATCCCCTATTTTCTGCTCATTGCTCCCTTTCGGCGCATCATTATTTTTGGCTGCTTTTTCGCAAATGCTCTTTACCTGCGCATTGATGGTATCCTGTATCGTACGGAAGATACCGTTGCCACTCTCGCTTGCCGGGATAGGGTTTTTCTTAAACCATCCGCCATTGGCATACATAAAGAAGTCGTCTGCCGGGTTTACCGTTGTATCACGGTGTGTGATGATCGGGTCTTCAAAAGCCGTTTCTTCTTTTTTACTGCAGCCGGTCAGTAAGGCTGCTCCTATAAAGGACAATACTATTCTCTTGTTCATTTGTTTACGATTAATTGTTCAAAAGTATCGTTTTATTTTAAATGCAAACACACCTGCATTTAATTTTCAGGCATTGCAAAAAGTAAATGGGTATTTTCCTAAATTGCGCCATATCATCATCAAAAAAATCAATCATGAAAACCGTTACCGCCTGCCTGTCGCTGTGCCTTTACCTGGCTGCCGCACCGCTTTGGTCCCAAACAAAATATTCCAAAGAAACAGCGGCACGAATAAAGTCCGTTGAAAACAATCTGCTCCCCTGGGTACAAACGCAGGAAGACGTTCGCTGGAACCTCGAAGAGCGAATGAAAGCATATAAGGTTAAGGGGCTAAGCATTGCCGTTATCAAAGATTACAAAATCGACTGGGTAAAGGGATATGGCTTTGCCGATGCTGCCGAAAACCGGAAGGTAGATGAGAAAACGCTTTTCCAGGCTGCGTCAATCAGCAAGTCGCTGAATGCGGTGGGAATGCTGAAACTGGCACAGGACAAAAAACTCGACCTGTATTCGGACATCAATACCTATCTGAAAAGCTGGAAATTTCCGTACGACTCTGTTTCTAAAGGCAAAAAGATTACCATTGCCAACCTGCTGAGCCATACGGCAGGATTATCGGTACACGGCTTTGGAGGATATTCCGTAACAGAAGCGCTACCATCGGTTACCGGTATACTCGACGGCAAGAAACCAGCGAACAGTGATCCGGTACGCTCTGAGTTCGAGTCGGGATTGAAATTCCAGTACTCCGGCGGGGGAACTACAATCTCACAGCTTATAGCAATGGACATTACCGGTAAGCGCTATGCCGACTATATTTGGGAAACCGTGCTGAAGCCGCTCGGCATGGCCGACAGCTCTTATGAACAGCCACCGCTTGCCGCAAAGAAAAATGTACTGGCAACAGCCTATAACAACGATGGTATCGAAATACCGGGAAAATATCATGTATACCCTGAGCAGGGCGCGGCAGGATTGTGGACCAATCCGACAGACCTCTCTAAATATATTATAGAGATGCAGCTGGCGTATGCCGGAAAATCGCAAAAAGTGCTTAACCGGGACATGGTTAAGCTTATGACAACACCTTATGAAATGAGCCCCGGAGGATTGGGAGTCTTTATAGCCAATAAAGGCAACATCAGTTACTTTCAGCACGGCGGCGCCAATGAAGGCTTCCGGTGCCATTACTTCGGCAGCCTCGAGGGGGGCAATGGTATTGTAGTAATGGTAAACAGCGACAATGGCGACATTATCAGTGAAATCATCAGCAGTGTGGCAACAACCTATAACTGGAAGGATTTTTACACCCCCGCAAAAAAGACTGTAGTGAAAGTGCCTGAAGCTATACTGAATGAATACATCGGCGAGTACTCCCACCCGGATCTCAGTTTCTCGATCCTTAAGAAAGACGGAAGCCTTTGGGTAAAGCAGGGTGACCTGCTCTGGAAAATGTATTTTACATCCGACACTGAATTCTTTATGTACGAAGACCATAACACACCGCAATTTATCCGGAATGCGAATGGGAAAGTGGATGGAGTAAAGATTAACGATGGCTTTACGGTTTCGAAAGCGTCCCGCTAGCAGAAAAACGCTGCCCGACCTGCAAAAAAAGATTGCCGCGCTCCGTAAACGACTCCCGGACTATCGGAAGGCGGCAATTCCTACATTGAAATTACCGGATATTTCCAATTTAAAATCCTATCTTTGCGGCACTCTGCCTGTTAAAATTCATTCATTAAAGAATAATTTTATCTCATATTTGAATTTCTAAGAATTAATTGTACTTTTGCAACCCCTTTATTGGGGATGGAATGTTTAATTAAAATAATTTATTGTGAACACATTAAGCTACAAAACAGTTTCGGCTAACAAGGCGACTGCTCAGAAAGAGTGGATCGTTGTCGATGCTGAAGGTCATAATTTGGGCCGTTTTGCTTCTAAAGTTGCGATGCTTTTGAGGGGCAAATACAAAACAAATTATACACCGCACGTTGACTGTGGCGATAACGTAGTTGTTATCAACGCAGAAAAGATTAACCTTACAGGTAACAAACTTGACGACAAAATCTATATGCGTCATACAGGTTACCCAGGAGGACAAAGGACGCTTACAGCTAAGGTACTACAGGCTAAGAACCCTGCTATCCTTGTTGAGAAAGCGGTAAAAGGAATGCTTCCTAAGAACAAACTTGGTGCTGAGCTATTCCGTAACCTGAATGTATATGTAGGCCCTGACCACAAGCACGCTGCTCAGTCGCCTAAAACCGTTAACTTAAACGATCTAAAGTAAATGGCAACTATCCACAAAATTGGCAGGAGGAAAACTGCTGTTGCCCGTATTTACCTTTCTGAAGGAACAGGTAAAATCACGGTAAACAAAAAAGAACTTGAAGTATACTTCCCAACCGCTACGCTACAGTACAAAGTACGCCAGCCACTTTCTATGACAAACAATGCCGAAGGCTTTGATGTGAAAGTGAACGTATATGGTGGTGGTATCACAGGACAGGCTGAAGCTGTACGTATGGCTATCGCCCGCGCTATGTGCGAGGTTGATGCTGAAAACCGCAGCATCCTTAAGCCGGAAGGACTATTGACAAGGGATCCACGTATGGTAGAACGTAAGAAATTCGGCCAGAAGAAAGCCCGTAAGAGATTCCAGTTCTCTAAACGTTAATATTCTTTTTGTCGTCATCCTGAGCGAAGTCGAAGGACGGAGCACAGTCGAAGGGCGATTATTATCATTATTGAATTTAAAAACAAAAGTTGTTGTTGCCCCGCTGAGGCGAGGGGTTAGTTTAGCATCTAAATGGGCAGGGCCAGCCATAGTGCGCCACCTGAACATTGCGCTTACTCAACAGAACGTAAACTATTACAAAAATGGCAAATAAAGTAGAAGTTAAAGACTTACTGGAA
>Ga0308157_10001326_pt1 | contig 53075 bp, 47 predicted proteins | sample PhyBR1_FD_201035 | JGI IMG/M metagenome (GOLD analysis project Ga0308157, IMG submission 201035) | Phyllosphere microbial communities from UC Gill Tract Community Farm, Albany, California, United States - DLSLB.R1 | ecosystem: Host-associated > Plants > Phyllosphere > Unclassified | place: USA...
TACTGCATTCTGTCTAAAATAATCGCTCATTTCCTTGCAATATTTATTAGATAGATTTATTTTATACAGGACAGGTTTAAAATAAACCAAAACTGACTAATAATTTTAAACAGAAAATAATGATTTACGGGTACATTAGAGTAAGTACAGACAAGCAGACAGTAGAAAACCAAAGATTTGAAATTAATCATTTTTGTGAAATACAGGGTACTGTTGTCAACAAATGGATTGAAGAAACAATTTCCGGAGCAAAAAACGTTGATGACAGAAAGTTGGGTAAACTATTAAAAAAAATGAAGAAAGGAGATATTCTTATTTGTTCAGAGCTTTCCAGATTAGGAAGAAATTTATTGATGATTATGGGAATTTTAAATGAATGTATGAATCGTGATATTCAAGTTTGGACGATTAAGGATAATTATCGGCTTGGAAGTGATATCAGCTCTAAAGTATTAGCATTTGCATTCGGTCTTTCAGCTGAAATTGAAAGAAATCTTATTTCACAGAGAACTAAAGAGGCTTTGGCAAGGAAAAAAGCAGAAGGTGTTATTTTGGGACGACCTAAGGGAAGTCGTTCAGCAAGAACTAAACTAACCGGACAGGAAAGAAAAATTCAGGATTTGTTAGATCGTAAAGTTTCTTATTCAGCAATCGGGAGAATTTTGGGTGTACATCGTTTAACAGTAAGTAGTTTTGTAAAAAATCAAAATCAGGCGGTTAATAACTGATTTAGTGAATGAGTTCCAAATAAGTCAGATTATTTCTGCAAGAATAATCTGACTTATTTGGAATTTTACTAGATTCGTAAAAAACTAATAATTATAAAATGACTTTTCTAGAACTCGCAGAATTAGTAATAAAGGAAGAAAATAAACCATTAACATCAAATGAAATATGGAATATAGCTGTAAAAAAAGGATATGATAAACAGCTTAATTCGCAGGGGAAAACTCCTTGGGCTACTCTAGGTGCTTTAATTTATGTGAATGCGAAAGACAATTCTAACTCTATATTTTCAAAAACAGATTCAAAACCTAAAAGATTTTATCTGAAAAATATGGCTGATAACATTGAGCTATATGAAAATATTATTCCTGAAGAATCCATTACAAAAAAGAATAAAATTGATTTTCGGGAAAAAGAACTTCATAAGCATCTTGCATTTCATGCGTACTACTATATGCAATGTTATACCAAGACAATAAATCATAGTTCTTCAAATAAAAAAGAGTTTGGAGAATGGGTTCATCCTGATATGGTGGGATGCTATTATAGAACTCAGGATTGGAAAAAAGAAGTTGCTGATTTTAGTAATGCAATAGATATTAGATCTATTGTTTTATATTCTTTTGAAATTAAGAGAGAACTAAGTTTTAAAAACTTGCGAGAAAGTTTTTTCCAATGCGTATCCAATTCTTCGTGGGCAAATGAATCTTATTTAGTTGCTGCAATAATATCTGATGACGAAGATTTTATGAATGAGCTTGAACGTCTGTCATTATCTTTTGGAATAGGAGTTATTGAATTAAATATGGAGGATCCTCATTCTTCTGAATTAATAATTCCGGCGAAGCACAAAAAAGATTTAGACTTTGAGACGATCAATAAATTAGCGATGAACAGAGATTTTAGAGACTTTCTTGAAACAGTACAAATTGACTATACTAGCGGAAAAATTCACAATAAAGAATATGATGTTGTGATGGACGTAGAAGATATTCAAATTAAAAAATAAAAAATGATAAAAGCATTTATTTCATATAGTCATAAAGACGAACATTATTTAGAGCGGTTAAAAGTACATCTTGCTCAAATGAGAAGAGAAGGGCTAATCAATGAATGGAAAGATATGGAAATTCATACGGGAAAAGATTTAGATATGGTAATTAGCAATGTATTACACGAATCAGATCTTTTTTTGGCTTTAGTTAGTCCAGATTATCTCGCTTCAAATTACTGCTATGATAAAGAATTTGAAACTGCTCAGAAAATGCAGGAAGAAGATAGATTGATTATTGTTCCAATAATTGTAGAACCTTGTGATTGGCACAAAACTCCATTTAGTAAATTGAAAGCAGTGCCTAAAGATGGAAAAGCAATAAGTGAATGGACAAACCCTAACAATGCTTTTTTAAATGTGATAGACGAATTGCGGCATTTGATATCAATTACAGGATCGATAAATACCTTACCAAATAAGTTATTACAGAATTCCTCTGAAAAAATTGTTAGAAATTATAAAGTTAAAAAGTATTTTAGTGAAGTAGATATTTACAATTTTAAGGAAGACAGTTATAAAGAAATCAAGGACTATTTTCATTCTTCTATTGCGGAATTAGATTCTTTGGAAAATCTGCAGGCTCGTTTTACAAATGAAGGTAAAAGCTTTTTTACATGTCTGATATCAAATAGAGCAAATAATGAAAATAGCTTTTTAACGATTCAAATAGCAATTGATGACCAAAAGCATTTTGGTGATTTAAGTTATTCTTTTTCTGATCAGATAAGTGGAAACTCAATACAACTGGGTAAAGTCTATAAGATTGAAAACGATGATTATGATCAGTTTTGGACTAAAAACTCTCAGATGTTTGGTTATAATCATCAATCAAATGATAGGTTTTCTGCTCATCAAGTTGCGGAGGAAATTTGGAATGATTTTATATCTCAAGTAGGGGTTTCATTAGAATAAACGTTAATAATTTTTAATTATGAAAAAAGCATTTATTTATGTAGGCCATTCTGATTGGGGGAAATCATTTGCGCTAAAAAAACTTACAAACAATAGTAGTAAAGTTAAAAGTTGTAATATTAATGGACAACATATTTTTGTTCGTAAAATGTCCAATGATGATGATTCTGATAAATTATTAAAGTTTGTAAAAGGTATTGTGCGAAAGTGGCAACAAAACTTTATAATTGCTTATTGCCCAAAGCAAGATGTAAATAGTCAGGCTAAAGAGATTTTAGATGAACTCTATAAATCCTGTGAATTATATTTTTTTATACAAGAAGAAAAATATAATGACCCACAAAGGAAAATTACTCCAAAAGAATTAAAGTATCTTGATCAAATTGGTAAACAACTTTTCATTTTAAGAGGCCAAAACCAAGATTTGGGTCGAGCAAAATCTTTTGAGCAGTTTATAAAACAGTATTTATAAATCGTGAGAAGATTAACAATTTTTATAAACCTATTGTACAACTTAGAATATACTTACTACGAATAACATTAAGAATAAACTAATGGCCATACTAGAAAAACAACAAACTGGAATTGCTTGTGAATACTATGTTGCAGGTGAACTCTCAAGATTGGGGCATAATGTATCATTAACTTTTGGCAACACAAAAAGTATTGATTTGCTTGTCGAAAAAGATGACACTACATTAGCAATACAGGTAAAAGGGATCCAGCGTACTAAATCTATTTGCTGGAACTTTGATAAAACAAAAGTAAAGACTAATATTCTTTATGTTTTAGTGAATCTTCATGCAGATAATGTAGAAGAAAAGCCTGAGTTTTTTGTTTTAACATCACAAGAAATGCTGGAAAAATTTATTGATACACCCAGTCAAGGTAACAAGCGAACTTACTTGGACTATAAAAGAATTAAAAATGATTTAAAGTTTAAAAATAATTGGGAAAAAATTGATAATGCTTTAAGAATTAAAAAAGAAGTTAAAATATAAAGCTTCAATTCACCACCCCATCCCTAAAAATCCTCACCCCATACTCAGTCCCCAGAAACCTCGGATCCCCGTGCTTCTCAGACCAGAAGCCGTCCAACACATCCCGGTTGATCCAACGGTAAACGGCAACGCCTTTATAAATTTTTTGGTCGTCACCTTCGTAGCGGAAGTTGATGACTAAAATGCCGTCTTTGTAGAAGCCGGTGCCGTGCTGTTCGTGGTCGCCGATGAGCCATTCGGCGATGATGCGGTTGTTTTCGTCGAGGGACAAGGTTAAAATTCCCTGATAGGAACTACTGCCTGCTTCCTCCTGGTTGCTGCCCTGAATGGCATAACTTCCTGCGAGATCGTGTATCGTCATTGATGGTATTTAGAATGCAAAGGTAAAAAATCGGGCTCATTTTTTTGTCTTAGATTTGCAGCATGTTTTACGCAATAGCCCTCATCAGCATCATCACGTTTATCATCTTCGGAATCGATAAAAGAAAAGCCGTGAAGCATCAGCGGAGAGTTCCTGAAAATACTTTGTTAACTCTTGCATTCTTCGGCGGAACGATCGGAGCTTTACTTGGAATGCTCGTTTTCAGACATAAAATTTCAAAAAGATCATTTCTGTTGAAATTTAGCGGAATTGTTATAATGCAGATAACATTAGTATACCTATACAAAAAAATCCTCATCGGTTGATGAGGATCAAATATTAAGCGTCGGTTCCGTCAGCTTTTACCCACTTAACGCCCTGCCAGAAAATAGGTTTTCCCAGCGTGGAATCAAAATAGTGCTGCCCCTTGTACAGATTTACTGTAGGTCTTTCTGAAGTTGAGCCAAACGTTTTATCAGTGATAAACCTTCTTTCGGCATCGATAAACTGTTCGTTGGCGCCGGTACAGATGAATTTAGGAGCATTCTGTGCTAATCCCAAAGTCCTGAATTCTGTAAACTCCGCTGTGTTTTGTGTGATAAAATTATCAAAATGGTCTTTTAAAGTAAACTCAAATACATTACCTTTTGACAGTGATTTGTTTTCGACAGAGAAAGTATACGGTGAATATACCTGTGCATTAAATGCATCGTAATAATTATTGATAAATTTATTATAGGATGAGCTGCCATTAAATTTGACTACTGTAGTAGAATTACCAAAATCAGCATTTTCAAATGGAGCAAAATAGGTGTTGCTAAATATATTACTATTGGATGAGTCAAGAATTACATTTTCAAGATGCGCTTCAAAATAGGAGTTTGTAAAATTAATGTTTTTGCAGTTTTTTATGTGGACACCAATGCATTTTGATAGTTCCGGATAACCGTTGATCTGACTGAGATAATTGGCCACGTTAGCTTCAATAAGACAATTTTCAAAAGAACATGAAAAGGAATCATATAAAGAAATTCCCTGGGAATTTACTCTGAAAACAGAATGAGAAGAGAATATGCAGGTAGATAGGGAATCCGCTAAAAGACCTATTCTGTTATTGAACAGCAGACTGTCTGTTATACTGATGTAAGCCGAAAAATGTGAAAAAATCCCTGCCATCTCAAATCCCTGAACTGAACAGTTTTGAATATTGACCTGTAAAACTTTATCCATCATAATTCCGACACCAAAGCTATTCGGAGTAGGTTTTGCTGCAGTAGGATTCAGCAGGTAGTTATTTCCTGCGATCGTAATATCTCTGATAACGGTGTATTCCTCCAAATGATCCGCCGTAGATCTTTTGCGCTGATTAACAGGCGTTCCGTCTTCTGAAATGAAAAGGAGCGATATATCATTCCTATCGGTATAAAGTATACTCCCATCTCTTGATTCTCCTTTTAGTGTACAAAATGCCGGGAACAATAATGTGCTTTTGATCAGGTATTTTCCATCAGGAATGAGACAGCACAGATCGTAAGAACGGGGGAATTCATTTTTATACTCCCGAATATCGATCAGGTAATTAAATGCACTCTGGATGCTTGCCGTATCGTCATGAATACCATCACCTTTTGCCCCAAACCATTTTACATTGATATGGTCTTCAATATATCTTTTATAATAGGGTGATTCATTGGATCCTCCTTTAAAATAAAGAATGTTGTCCACATAGACATCAGACATATCATTTCCTTTATACCATTTGGTGACAGGAACCAGGGTAATTAACTCGCCGGTTTGCAAATCTTGAATTTGTTTTGACATTTTTTAAATTTTAAACAGTTAATGATGAATGAATTGTTTCTTGCAAGAAATCTATACCGCAAAAGTACAGGCCGGCAGCGACAGAACTTGACGTGTAAAATTTTATATTTATTTTTTATGATTATTTAGTTTTCTCATTATGAATTTGTTAATTAACACAACTTATTAGCAGGTATTTCATTAAAAATCACTACTTTTGCACCCGTAAAAATCTTTTATGCAAAACATTAGAAATATTGCGATCATCGCACACGTTGACCACGGTAAGACCACGCTGGTTGACAAGATCATCCACGCAACCAATATTTTCAGAGAAAATCAGGAGAGTGGAGAGTTAATTATGGATAACAACGACCTCGAGAGAGAAAGAGGAATCACCATCTTATCCAAGAATATTTCTGTTACTTATAAAGACACGAAAATTAATGTAATTGATACACCCGGTCACGCCGATTTCGGGGGAGAAGTAGAAAGAGTATTGAAAATGGCAGACGGGGTAATCCTGTTGGTGGATGCCTTCGAAGGGCCGATGCCACAGACCCGTTTCGTACTTCAGAAAGCACTGGAATTAGGATTGAGACCATTGGTGGTGATCAACAAAGTTGATAAACCAAACTGTCGTCCTGATGAGGTTCACGATCAGGTATTTGATCTGTTCTTCAACCTTGATGCTACTGAAGAGCAGTTGGATTTCCCAACGTTCTACGGATCTTCAAAACAGGGATGGTTCAACACTTCATTGGAACAAACGGAAGATATTTTCCCTTTATTGGACGGTATCCTTCAATATGTTCCTGAACCGAAAGTAACCGAAGGTAACCTTCAGATGCAGATCACTTCCCTTGATTATTCATCTTTCTTAGGAAGAATCGCTATCGGAAAAGTAACCAGAGGTGAGCTTAAAGAATCCCAGTGGATCGGTCTTGCTCAGGCAGACGGTAAAATTGCCAAAGGAAAAGTTAAAGAATTATACGTTTTCGAAGGATTAGGAAAGAAAAAAGTAACTGAAGTTCAGGCAGGAGATATCTGTGCTGTTGTAGGTTTCGACGCTTTCCAGATCGGAGACTCTTTCGTGGACCTGGAAAATCCTGAACCGTTGGAAAGAACGGCGATCGATGAGCCTACCCTGAACATGACGTTCTCTATCAACAATTCACCTTTCTTCGGGAAAGACGGTAAATATGTTACCTCTAACCACCTGAAAGAAAGATTAACCAAAGAATTGGAGAAAAACTTAGCATTAAGAGTACAGCAGACAGACGATGCGAATACATTCCTGGTTTTTGGTAGAGGGATCCTTCACTTATCGGTTTTAATTGAAACCATGAGAAGAGAAGGGTATGAGATGACGATCGGTCAGCCACAGGTTATCCTTAGAGAAATCGACGGAGTAAGCTGTGAGCCTTACGAATCTTTGGTAGTAGACGTTCCTGAAGAATACGCTTCAAGAGTAATCGACTTGGCTACCCAGAGAAAAGGAGATCTTCACATCATGGAAACGAAAGGCGAAATGCAGCACATGGAATTCGAAATACCTTCAAGAGGTCTGATCGGATTGCGTTCCCAGATGCTAACCGCTACAGCCGGAGAAGCCATTATGGCGCACCGTTTCACGGAATACAAGCCTTTCAAAGGAGCCATTCCGGGAAGAAACAACGGAGTGTTGATCAGCAAAACCCAAGGTCCTGCAACAGAATATTCCATCAACAAACTACAGGACAGAGGTAAGTTCTTCGTAGATCCGGGAGAGGAAATCTATGCAGGAATGATCATCGGAGAACAGAACAAACCAGGTGACCTTGTGGTAAACATCGTGGAAGCGAAGCAGCTGAACAACATGAGAGCCGCAGGAAAAGATAAAGATACCGGAGTTGCTCCGAAAATCTTATTCTCACTAGAAGAATGTATGGAATACATCCAGGCTGACGAAGCCATCGAGGTAACTCCGAACTTCATCCGTATGAGAAAGAAGCTCCTTTCCGAAGAAGAAAGAAAAAAAGTGGAAAGATCAGCAAAAGCATAATCCCACTTTCACTACTATATCAAAGCTCCGAATTCCGGAGCTTTTTTTGTTCAATCCAATCACAAAGCTAAACGAAGGCTTTTCATGTATATGCTGCATTAACGTAAACAAATGCATTTTATCTATTGAAGTGTACAATGAATCATAACATTCATAACAATAAATCATTGTTTTACAAAATAAACAAAAAGGTTTTGTCTATCTTAAAAGCATTTAGCTTTCAAGCCGTAAAAAAGAAATCCTTCGCGATCTTAGCTGAGTAGAACGCCTTTGCGCCCTTAAAAACGTTTAATATTCAAAAAACTCTTTGCGTCCTTTGCGTTAAAAAACATTTTGAAATCAAGATGCTTCCAGCATGACGACCTCCCGATAAGTAAAGGTTAAAAAAATCTGCGTCATCCGTAAAATCCGCGGGAGAATAAAATCTAGCTTGCTTTCTGTAACATTTTATATCTTCGCACTCTTAGCTGAGTGAAACGCCTTCGCGAACTTAAAAACAGTTAGTATTCAAAAAACTCTTTGCGCCCTTTGCGTTAAAAAACCTTTCGAAATCAAGATGCTTTGACTTCCGTTAGGAGTTAAAAAAACTTCGCGATCCTTGCGTTTAACTAATTTTATTATCGTAATTTAAATCAACAAAATAAATTAATGTAGTTTTGCAGATATGAGAATAAATTACTTAAAACTAATCATATTATCAGGCGTCTTTACGTCATTCATGGCCTGTTCAACCCAGAATAATGCTGTGAAAGCTTCCACCCCTTCAAAAAATACCGCTAAAAATAAAACCTTACCGCCAGCCGGCCTGAAACCTCAAGCTGCAATTCCGCCAGATGAAACATTCAGGACGGTTCTTCCTGAGATCAAAAGAGAATTCCGCGGTGCCTGGATTGCCAGTGTGGCCAATATCAACTGGCCCTCAAGAAACAACCTTTCTGTCGACCAGCAAAAAGCAGAAGCGATCAGCATGCTGAATATGCTGAAAGACAATAATTTCAACGCCGTTATTTTCCAGGTAAGACCTTCCGCTGATGCTTTATACACCAGTAATATTGAACCATGGTCTTACTTTCTGACGGGGCAGACCGGTGTGGCACCGTATCCCAATTACGATCCCTTACAGTTCTGGATTGAAGAAGCCCACAAAAGAGGCCTCGAGCTTCACGTTTGGCTGAATCCTTACCGTGCCCATCATTCCAACGGCGGAAGCCCGAATAGTTTATCGATGGTCAACAAACTTTCAGATATTGTGATCCGGCTTAAAAACGGAATGTACTGGTTTGATCCGGCCAATCCGAAAACCCAGGGCCACGTTTCCAATGTGGTGAAAGATATTGTAAAACGATACGACATTGATGCCGTCCATTTTGACGATTATTTTTATCCGTATGCTACTTACAACCGGGGCGCTGATTTCCCGGACCATGCAACCTGGAATGAGTATGTGAGAAATGGCGGAACGTTATCCAGGGCAGATTGGAGAAGAGATAACGTCAATAAATTTGTTGAAAGGATTTATAAAGAAATTCATGCAGAGAAAAGCTATGTCCGGTTCGGGATCAGTCCGTTCGGAATCTGGAAGCCCGGCTATCCGCAGGGAATTGTCGGATCATCTCAGTATGACGAATTGTATGCTGATGCTAAATTATGGTTAAATAAAGGCTGGGTGGATTATTTTTCCCCTCAGTTGTACTGGCCGATCGAGTCAAAAGGACAGCCTTTCGAAGCCCTTTTAAACTGGTGGAAATCGGAGAATACCTTAAACCGCCATCTCTGGCCGGGATTAAATACAGTGGAAATAAGATCTTCGGATCGCCCTTCAGAAATCAAAAACCAGATTGAAATTTCGAGACAGGTTTTAGGAAACAGTGCCGGAGAAATACACTGGAGCATTGCAGGACTTACCAAAAATCCGGGGATGTTACCGGCATTGAAAAGCGGACCGTACAAAGAAAAGGCTCTCGTTCCGAAAACGCCATGGCTGAAAGCGGCACCTTTACAGATTCCAAGTCTTTTTATCAATGACAACGGAAGTTTAGTACAGGTAAGCTGGAGTACGAAAAATATAGGGGATGTTTTTCAGTGGGTGCTTTTCACACAGTACAACGGGGTCTGGGAAACCGATATTCTTACACTGGATCAGCTTTCCAGGGAAATCCCGAAGTCTAAAGACGGAAAAACCCTTACTGCTGTTGCTGTAAAAGCCATTGACCGGTTAGGAAACGAAAGCGATTATACAGCAAAACAGATAAAATAGACCAATAGGCTGTTTCAAAAAATGCAGTGAAGAATCTTAAACTTTTGTAGAGATTCTTCGCTGCTCTCAGAATGACAAACTATAGCACAATAATCTGCGGCATCTGAGAAATCTGCGGGCAATAAAAAAATTCATCATTCCGCTTTGCTCTATTTAGCATGAGAAATAACAATACAATCACCTATGATCATCTGTGACATTTGCGTGTGGTAAAAAGATTCTTCGCTGCTCTCAGAATGACAAACTATAGCACAATAATCTGCGGCATCTGCGAAATCTGCGGGCAATAAAAAAATTCATCACTCCGCTTTGCTCTATTTAGCATGAGAAACAGCAATACAATCCTCTGTGATCATCTGTGACATTTGCGTGTGGTAAAAAGATTCTTCGCTGCTCTCAGAATGACAAACTATAGCACAATAATCTGCGGCATCTGCGAAATCTGCGGGCAATAAAAAAATTCATCACTCCGCTTTGCTCTATTTAGCATGAGAAACAGCAATACAATCCTCTGTGATCATCTGTGACATTTGCGGTAGGTAAAAAGATTCTTCGCTGCTCTCAGAATGACAAACTATAGCACAATAATCTGCGGCATCTGCGAAATCTGTGGGCAATAAAAAATTCATCATTCCGCTTTGCTCTATTTAGCATGAGAAACAGCAATACAATCCTCTGTGACCATCTGAGAAATCTGTGGTTGAAAAAAAATCTTTTTAAATAATCAGATCACATACTCAACGCCCCATTTCTGCAGCTCATTGATGATAGGCTCTAATTTTTCGCCTTTCACGGTTAACGTATATTCAACAGTAGGCGGGACTGTCGCAAACACTTCTCTCACCACAATTCCGTTGGCTTCCATATTTTTCAGCTCTTTCACCAGCATCCGGGTACTGATGTTGGGAATAAGCCTTTCCAGTTCACTGAAACGTTTTTTACCGGTGAACAGTGCATAAATGATAGACATCGACCATTTTCCGCCAATAACGCCCAGTATTTCCTGAAGGGCACATTTTTCTTCAGAGTGCTGTATATTTTTTTTAGCCATAACTGATTGATTATGTTTAATGCTTTACTTTATGTTATTACTATACATTAGTGTAACTACTTGCAAAAGTAAAGTATTGTGATTTACTTTGCAACTCATTTAAACAAAAAATTATGAATCATTCGTTAAAAGAAATGGTTGCTCTGGTAACAGGAGGAACAAAAGGTATTGGCAAGGCAATCGCCGATAGGTTAAGCAATGCAGGTATTCAGGTCATCATCACAGCACGTACAGCTCCTGCAGAAGTTACAGAAGGGCAATATTTTATTCAGTCCGATCTTGCTCAACCCGAAAGTGCGGAAATCATTGCTGCAGAAATTCTGGAAAAATACGGCAGGATCGATATTATCGTTAATAATGCCGGAGCCAATTTAAGTCCGGGCGGAGGTTTCAGTACACTTTCTGATGAGCACTGGAATAATGACTGGCAGACGAATTTTATGTCGGTGGTACGGATCAACAAAGCATTATTGCCGGTAATGATCGACCAGAAAAGCGGAGTGATCGTCAACATTTCTACCGGAGCTGCAAAACTGCCGGTGTGGGAAATGACCATGTCATATTCTTGTGCAAAGGCAGCACTAAACGCTTACAGCAAAGCATTGGCAAATGAAGTTGCCGCACATGGAGTACGTGTTAATGTAGTATCGCCCGGACTGGTAGAGACGCCGCTCATGCTGGAATTCATTCAGAATATGGCGCAGTCATCTTCCGTTACGCCGGAAGAAGCTTATAAGTCCGTCATGGATAAGCTGAATGTTCCTTTGGGAAGAATGGCTGAACCTGACGAAGTTGCGAGTCTTGTCGCTTACCTTGTTTCTCCGGAAGCAAAATACATCACAGGAGTCAATTATTCAGTCGACGGAGGTGCTTTACCTACGATCTGATATTTAAATAATGACGGAAACAAATTCCCCTCCTTTGGAGGGGTGGATTCGACCATAGGGAGAAGACGGGGTGGTTCTGTAAAGTTGAATTGTAATAATAAAAAGTCAAATATTGAAATGAATGACTTAAACCCTAGCCCCGATTGCAGTGGAAATCCTTTTTTGCGGCTGAAAATCCCTCTCACTGGAGAGGGATCAGGGGTGAGGAAAAAGATTGCAGCGGAAAGCGGGATTAAGCTCCAAAAGAAATGAAAAATATTTTTGGTTAAAGCTGTAGTTTAATGGGTGCAGAAGTTTAGAATAACTATAAATTATCCATCTAAAATAAAGTATTTCAGGCTATTATAAATACCACAAAAACAATAACTCCCTCTGGAATATTCTCGGAACTATTTTTGCATCGTATTGATTCATAATCACTAAAAAATATGAATTATGAATACCAACAGACTTTCCGAAGCGATGGAAAAAGCGCTTAGTGATCAGATGAATAAAGAGATCCATGCATCACATGTTTTTTTATCTTACGGAATTTGGGCAGATGATAAAGGATATCAGGGAATTGCCAACTTTCTTTACAGACACGCTCAGGAAGAAAGAAACCATTCCATCAAATTTATGGAGTACGTTCTGAACAGGGGAGGGAAACCTAAAGTGGAAGCAATACCGGCGCCACCGGCTGATCCGGAATCTCTTACCGCATGTTTTGAAGGCGTTTTCAGACATGAGGTAGACAATACCACTTCTATTTACAGACTCGTAGATATGGCGCTTGAAGAAAAAGACTGGGCCACCTGGAACTTTATGCAGTGGTTCGTTCAGGAACAGATCGAAGAAGAAACCCTGGCGATGAACCTGATGGACAAACTGAAAATCGCAGGCGGAGACCGTGCTACCGATGAATCTCTGTTTACTCTAGATAAAACGCTGGAAAACGCACCAAACGATGTTCCGCTTGCTCAGGAAGCAACGGGTGACAATCCGTAAAGCCAATCCGGTAAATTGAATATACAAAAAATCTGTCAGCTTCTGGCGGATTTTTTTATTATGAAACTCTCTTTAAAATCACTATCTTTGCACACTCATAATTCAAAGATTATAGTTTCGAGTTTAATTTAATTGTTTATATAAACTTTAAACCTAACTCTAAACCTTAAACCTTGAATTTTAAACCTTAAACTTTGAATCTTACGTTATGAAATGTGGAATCGTAGGCTTACCGAATGTAGGTAAATCAACTCTTTTTAACTGTCTGAGCAACGCAAAAGCACAGTCGGCCAACTATCCTTTCTGTACCATCGAACCCAACCTTGGAACGGTTTCCGTACCGGACCAGCGTTTGTTTGAACTGGAAAAAATAGTAAAACCGGAAAGAGTTTTGCCGGCAGTGGTGGAGATTGTGGATATTGCAGGTCTTGTAAAAGGAGCCAGCAAAGGAGAAGGGCTGGGTAACCAGTTTTTGGCCAACATCCGCGAATGTGAGGCGATTATTCATGTATTAAGATGTTTTGATAACGGAAACATCATCCACGTAGAAGGTTCCGTAGATCCGTTAAGAGACAAAGAAATTATCGACATCGAACTTCAGCTGAAAGACCTTGAAACCGTAGGCAAAGCCGTTGAAAAAGCTAAGAAATTCATCAAATCCGGAAAGAAAGAAGATATTCTTGCGTATGAAACATTGCAGAGCCTTCAGAAATTCCTTGAGGACGGTAAGAACGCAAGAGAATTTGCAACCGATGATTTTACAAAGTCCATTATCGGAGAAGTTCAGCTGTTAACCAATAAGCCTGTTCTTTACGTTTGTAACGTGGATGAAAACTCCATTAAAAACGGAAACGAATGGATCGGTAAGATTGAAGAGATGGCTAAAAATGAAGGCGCAGAAGTTGTTGTACTGGCCGCCCAGATTGAAGCGGACATCAACGAACTGGAAACCTACGAAGAAAGAGAAATTTTCCTTGAAGAATTGGGGCTTACAGAACCGGGAGTTAACCGTCTCATCAGAAAAGCGTATGATCTGCTAAAACTTCAGACGTATTTCACGGCCGGGGTTAAAGAAGTGAGAGCCTGGACAATCGGTCAGGGATGGACGGCGCCGCAAGCTGCGGGAGTAATCCACACTGATTTTGAAAAAGGGTTCATCCGTGCAGAAGTTATTAAATACGATGACTATATGCATTACGGTTCCGAAGCAAAGGTAAAAGAAGCCGGAAAGCTTTCTGTTGAAGGTAAAGAATACATTGTGAAAGATGGTGACATCATGCACTTCAGATTCAACGTATAAAAGAATATTAAAGTTAGTTATTATAGAAAAACGCTTCCGATCTTTTTGGGAGCGTTTTTTGCATTCATGTCCGAAACTTTTATTCATGAAGCTTATATATTTTCTCGCATTTATATTCCTTTTTTCGTGTTCGGAAACTGTGGAAGACCGTTGCTTTGCCGGTTTGAAAGAGAAATTAACTTTCTATCAGGAAAAAAAGCCCTTTACCGTAGATCAGATTCTGGAGAATAAACCAGATTATCTTGAAATTATACATCTTAAAAGATACCGGTCCTTTAAACAAGATAGTATTGAATCAATACACCGTTATGAATCCGATGAAGTTCAGGAGGAAAGATGGAAGGCGCATCAGAAGGAGTATAAAGTATTTAAAGATTACTTTTCAGACCAATTTTCTTTCTCTCAAAAACAGCAGGTCGGAAACAAACTGTATGCATTAGGAACAAATAATCTTGGCTTCTGGCTGCTTGCTATTGAAAATAACAAAGCTTCCGCATACTTTCTGGGTCTGAGTTTTAGTCATTATTATATTAATACTATTCAGCAAAAACCCATTATCAACGGTGGTTTTATTGAATTGGAGGGTAGTCTCGTAAAAATCGTGAAGGTTCCCGGATTGCCTGGATATGATGACTATTCAGCGATCCGTGACGGTAATTTATTCAGAATAAATTTAAAAGATCTTACACAAGATACGGATCATGACGGCTACAATGACATTTTTGAAAAAAGTTTTGGTCTGAACGCTGAAAGCAATGATACAGATGGAGACGGGATTTCTGATTTTGATGACCTTAATCCCATGTTCACATCTTCGAAAAATAAGTTTACCGAGCTTTATGAATTATTGATACCTCAATATGGAGACACTGAAGGTAATTTAAAGAAAATGTATTACACATTCACTGTTTTTGAAAATGATTGCGATTACTTTCACCAGATCAGTACGGATTACAGGGTTTTATTTATACCGGAAAGCGACAATGAGAAAACCTATTACGTGAAGATGACAGATGTTACAAGCTATACGATTTCCAAAATAAAGAAAGTTAAAAACAATTCGGATCAATATTATATCTCAGAATCAGGCAGCAGTTATGAGCGTGATTATTCTGCAGAATACAAAAACGGAAAATGGCAGCTGGAAATGATTGGAGGGATTGACATTTAATTTTACATTCAATATTTCGTACATTTGAATTATACAAATTTTAGGTATGGAAAAAACAGCACATACTTCCTATGCATCACTGGATGATTTTTACCGTGAAATGACTTCCAAACTGGGAACGGATATCGAAAGCATATTCCCGAAAGGACTCCACAAAGAGATCGGACATTTCAATGTTTTTGATATTGCGCAGACCATCGAAAAGGTAAAGCTTACTTCAGAGATGCCCTACAACAGGAGAAAATATTATAAGATAAGCCTGATAAGAGGAAGAAACAGAGCCGAATATGCAGACAAGGTCATTCAGATTAAAAACAATGCATTGTTGTTTGCTACCCCGAAAGTTCCGTACCACTGGATTCCCGAAGATACCAACCAGTCGGGGAGCTTCTGTGTATTTACCGAAGATTTCTTAATCAAAGACAAATCATACAATACCCTTGAAGACCTGCCGATCTTCCAGCCCGGAAATATTCCGTTATTTGAAATTGATGATGAATTGGCAGACGAAATTGAGCAGCTGTACCGGAAGATCAAAAAAGAAATAGATTCGGATTATATTTTTAAATATGATCTGATCCGGAATTACGTGCTGGAGCTTATTCACTACGGACAAAAGCTGCAGCCGGCTTCAAAATTATCGACCTCGAATGATGCTTCTTTACGCGTAGTTTCCCTCTTTATCGAATTGCTGGAAAGACAGTTTCCCATCGAGTCCTCCGACCAGAGACTACAGCTGAAAACCGCAAAAGACTACGCCGACAGGTTAGCCGTCCATGTGAATTATTTAAATAAAAAATTAAAAGAAAGCACCGGGAAAACCACTACGGAAATCATTGCAGAAAGAATTGTGCAGGAAGCCAAGATATTGTTAAAACAGACGAAGTGGAACATTTCCGAGATTTCCTACGCTTTGGGATTTGAAGAGATTGCTCATTTTTCCAACTTCTTTAAAAAGAAAACTTCACTGGCACCGATGGAATTCCGTTCGTGATTTGAATTTTGCAAATTTCAGTTTGATTAAAGCAAACCATAACGGTCTGAAATTTCTGAACTTTGTTTCATCAAAAAAATAAAATAATGGAAGCAAGAACAAAAATTGCAGTAATTACCGGCGGAAGCCGTGGTCTGGGAAGAAACTCAGCCCTTAAAATCGCCCAGAAAGGTCTTGATGTGATCATTACCTATAACAGCAATAAAGAAGAAGCTGATAAAGTAGTAAGTGAAATTCAGGCATTAGGAAGAAAAGCCATTGCTTATCAGCTCAATACAAAAGAAACGGGAAGCTTCGATGCTTTTGTAAAAACGGTAGGAGATCATCTTGAAGAAAATACAGGAAGCAGAAATATCGATTTTCTGATCAATAATGCCGGAACAGCACTGTACGCACCGATTCCTGATGTTACGGAAGAGCAGCTGGATGATGTGGTTGATATTCACTTCAAAGGCGTATTCTTCCTGACTCAGAAGTTTCTACCTTACATGAATGATAATGGAGGAATCATCAATATTTCTTCAGGTTTGGCAAGATTTGCATTACCGGGATCTTCAATATACGGTTCCATCAAAGCCGGAGTGGAGATGTTAACAAAATATATGGCGAAAGAATTAGGGCCAAGAAGAATTAAAGTTAATGTTGTAGCTCCCGGAGCCATAGAAACAGATTTCGGAGGAGGAAGAACAAGAGATGATGAGCATATCAATGCAATGGTTGCCGGAAATACGGCCTTAGGAAGAGCAGGACTTCCAGACGATATCGGTGGAGTGGTAGCTTTCCTTTGTACGGAAGATGCCGGATGGATCAACGGGCAGAGAATCGAAGCCTCCGGCGGAATGTTTTTATAAACTAAAATCCGGCGGCTTCGAGGGCCTCAGCCGCCGGATTTTAATAAGTAACCCAGGTTTTTCAGTGCTGGATTTATTAGTAATCGAAATTCCCAGTACTGGATTTTTTTGGTGATTGAGGTTCTCGAAATCACCAAAAAAGGCGGCTTTGAGAACCTCAGCCACCTTTTTTATTTATATTTTCGACAAATTTTCAATCGCTTTTTCCAATGTTTCCTGCTTTTTTGCAAAGCATATACGGATCACGTTTTCATTCAGCCTGTTTTTATAAAAAGATGAAAACGGAACGGAGGCTACTTTATGGGTAATCGTAAGTTCGCGGGCAAAATCAATATCACTTTTATCAGAAAGCTTATCATATTTCAAAGCCTGGAAATACGTTCCTTCACAATCTAACAGTTCGAAAGCCGTACCGGCAAGGCCCTGTCTCAGAAAGTCCCGTTTTTCCTGGAAAAAAGCGCTTAATCCGTTGTAGTGGTCAGGGTTTTTCATATATTCTGCCAAAGCAAGCTGAATAGGACTGTTCACGGAAAACACATTGAACTGATGAACCTTTCTGAATTCTGCAGTCAGATTTTCGGGAGCGGCGCAATAGCCTGTTTTCCATCCTGTTACATGAAACAGCTTTCCGAAGGAGGCTGCTAATAAACTTCGTTCTTTCAGTTCGGGATAGGCACAGATGCTGATATGCTGTCGCCCGTCAAAAACAATATTTTCATATACCTCATCGCTTAAAATAAGAATGGAAGTATTTTCAACGATTTTGATCAGTTCCTGAAAGTCATTTTCCTTCAAAACCTTTCCTGAAGGATTATTCGGGTTGTTGAGGATGATCATTTTTGTTTTTTCTGTCACCAGATTCTTTACAGCATTCCAGTCGATTTCATACTCCGGAGCTTTCATTTCAAAACGCCTGACAATTCCTCCAAACAGCTCAACCGTAGGTTCATAGCAATCATAGGCAGGTTCGAAGACAATGACTTCGTCATCTTTTTTTATAAAGCTTGCAATAGCGGTAAAAATAGCCTGCGTTCCTCCTGCAGTTATGGTAATTTCCAGATCAGGATGGTAGACAGCCTTATGAGAATTTTCAATTTTTTTCGCAATTTCTTCCTTTAGAGCCATCATTCCGCCCATTGGTGCGTATTGATTAAATCCTTTCCTGATAAAATGGTCAACGTAACCGAGTAATTCAGGATCCGGCATAAAATCCGGAAATCCCTGGGAAAGATTGATCGCCTCATTCTCATTCGACAGCTGCGTCATCTGGCTGAAAATCGATGTTCCGACATCGGAAAGTTTAGATAAAGGAAGTTGTATCATTAAAACTGTTTTTTACTTACCGAATTTAATTCATTTTTTCTCCATATCGAAATGTAGAGGGTAATAATATTGTTTTGATGATCCATGCTTTAGAAATGAGGGTGATTTTTGTATTATGACTTAATAATTCCTGAACTGATTATAAAGAAAAAGCCCGTAACTTTATAAGCTGCGGACTTTGGTAAACTTAAATTTATGATTGATTATTTTTTAATTAAATTAATAAGCCTGTTTTCGGAAGAACTGTGAATGATAACTCTGTAGATTCCCATATTAAGATCTGATGTATCAATTTTTACCGATTGTCTGCCTTTATCCAGCTTTTCGGAACTTAGAACTGTTTTCGTTGTTTTCCCAAATGTATCAAGAATGTCTATGCTTACTTCTGTATTCTGAATTAATGTAAAATCAAGAGTTGTTACATCAGACGTTGGATTTGGATAAAGCTTCATTTCGTCCCCGAATACAGATGCTGCTTCCGGTGCAGTATCTACAGATCCATCGGAAGAATTACCATAAATTTCCTCACCTTCTTCCTGTTGCGGTGCATTTATGGAAACCAGAAAATTACAAACGCTTCCAAATTCTTCATCAGGGGATTCGGTTAAATGCTGAGTGACTGAATAGAGATAATTGTTTACAACATCAGTAGGAGCCGGCAGGGAGAAATATAACTGAATAGCTCTGTGCTCTCCCGGTTCCAGCAAAATATTGTTTAGTCTGGCAATTGAAGAGTTTGTGACAAGTAATTCATGATGATCCCAATTTGAGATTTCTATTCCATTGGCACTTGACCCGCCATTTACCCATTTATCCCACAATATATCGTCTAATATAAGGTTAAATCTGCCTCCAATGCTGTTAAAAGGATTACCTGTAATCATCTGTTCTGCTATTTGCACATCAACTTTTTTAGGCTCAAGCCCTGGATTGTTAACAAATATGGTTCCCGGAAAACCTTCTCCCGACTTCAGGGCTATGGTCTCGGTGTTATAGGTTACGACATTATTGTTGTTTTTAATATTATTCCTGAAAGGATGCAATTGGGGATTATTACTGACATCAGTAGCATATTCTCCAAACATGGGGTCGTTGCTGTCTACAATTCTTCCTAAGAAACAGATCATTGGGTTCTTTATAATATCGGCTTTGCCATATTTTGCGGGATCTACGGGACGCCATTGTGCGTCAATAATGTATTCTTCACCTGGCTGCAATACTGGAATGGGGAAGCCTTTTCCAGGTACATAAGCCTGAGCATTAGGGTTAAACTGATTGCTGGCTCCTTTTAATTCGCCACCTGCCACTACACAGTTATTATTGGAAGGGTTTACAATACATTTTGATCCGTCCCATGCATTGAGAGCTGAAGAAGAGGAAGGCGATACGGGTGATGTATTCGTATCCCATGTTTCTCCGGTGGCGCCCATAGTCCAGTAAAGTTTTGCATAACTTGGCTGAGAAGGACTTAAACCAATATTACGTACTCTAAATCTCATGACATTGTACTTTTTAGAATCACTTGAGTATCCAGGGTTTTCATTGGTAATGCTAAGTCCGTTTTTTGTAGTACGATTCCAAATATCCCTTCCGGACCAGATGTCATCATTAGGTGCAATAGGAAAATATGGTTCAGCACCCACATCACCGTCATTGTCGAAGGCTGCCAAATCGTAATTGCCGTCACAAGGAGAAGTTGTGGAATTTACTAAGCCAATAATTAAATTATCAATATAGACACCTTCTGAATAGTCAGAAATATTATTTTTCGCAGGTTTCAACTTCAGTAAAACTCTGTCATAAGTTTCAGCTTCAGCTTCAGAGATTTTAAAAGAATTACCGTAATTTATCCAAGGTAATGTTCCAGAAATATTTGATGGAATATTAAACTCACTTATGAGTTTCTCGATTGTAGTACCCTCTTTTACTAGAAAGACTTGTAAAGTGTTTGTATTATTGGGTTCTGGGCGACTTAGACGATTGAGGTATATATATCCTACAGATGCAAGACATATTTTATATGTACCTTGTTTTATAGTGCCTGTTGTAAACTCTCCGATAGCTCTACTATCATAATTGCTTGTCGCTGAACGTTCAAGAAAAAGGCCTATTGCTCTATTTCCATGATTTGCGCTAATTCCTGGTGAAAATTGTGCAAAAAGACAAGTTGAAGCATTTTGAAAAATCATTCCTGTATCCATGGGATAAGTATTGGATTTAAAAGGGTTAATGCCTGTCCAATGATTAACGTAACCTTCAGCTAAATAAAAGGGACCGGGTCCGTATGGTCCTTGATTTGGTGTTGGCGTGCACAAAACCGGTCCATCCTCAAAACTCGGATTTTTTACAATGTTTTGTGCATGGGTAAGATTATTCATTAATAGCGGAAGCAAAAATGATAATGTTTTAATAGAAATTAATTTTGTTTTCATAGTAATATAATTAATAATTACGTTACAAGATTACATACAAGTTCAATTTCTATCAACCAGAAACGAGTAACTGTTCCTAATTCATGAGTAAGTGATTAATGTAATTAAAAAAAGAGTGAATTAAACCCACTCTTTATTCTATATATTGTATTCTTTGCAGGAAATCTGTTTTTTTTCTTACAGAAACATCCAGCACAGAATCGTCTGTCATTATAACCTGGCCTCCTTTTCCTTTTATATACTCTTTCATGTGTTTCAGGTTAATAAGATGTTTATGATGCACCCTGAAGAACCCGTGATTGAAAAACTGATCTTCAAAATCCTGTAACGTCCTGGATACTACTATTTTTGTTTTATCGCATAAATAAAAAACAGTGTAGTTGGAATCTGCCTCACACCGTATAATATCCGAAATGTTTATTCTTTTAAAGCCCTGTAATGTGGGTAAGTTTACTTTAGACATATCCGTATCTCCGGAACCGGAATAAGGCTTTTTGTTTTTCCGGATATTTTCCAGTGCTTTATTTACGGCAATTACAAAATCCATTTTTTTAATTGGTTTCAGCAGGTAATCGGTAGCACTGTTTTTAATGGCCTGAATAGCAAAATTTTCATAAGCTGTGATGAAAATAATCTGTGATGAAATATTTTGAAACTTTGAAAGCAGTTCAAATGCCGTCCCGTCTGTAAGCTGAATATCTAAAAATAAAATATCAGGCGTATTTCTGGTAAGATGAATGTATGCATCATCTATATTTCCGGTCTGGAATGTTACCGTCAATTCGGGAAATTCGTTTTTAAGCAGTAAAGCGATATAGTCTCTGCCGTCCGGTTCGTCATCAATAATATTAACTTGTAATCTGGTTTTCATATGGCGTTATATATAATTTAATTTCTGTACCCTGTGTTTGTTTTTTTTCTGAAAGATTATTGATCTCTAAAATAATATTTGTATTAAATAATTGCTTAAAGGTATCTATTCTTTTTTGTGATAGTTTAACCCCAAAAGAATTTTCCTTTCCGGTAAGTTCATATTTATCAGGAAACCCCGTCCCATTATCTTTAATAGTAATGCAAAGGGCCGGATGTTTATAATTAAAAGTAACTTCTATACTTCCTTTTCTGTTTTTCAAACCAGAAATGCCGTGCTTTATGGCATTTTCTACAAAAGGTTGTACAAGAAGGGAAGGTATATGCCAGCCCGGATCAATTTCTTCTGAAACAATAATCTTATAGTCAAACTGTTCTTTAAGACGAAGTTTCTCCATGTTCAGGTAAATAGAAAGGTATTCCACCTCTTCATTTATAGACATGAAAGCATGTTCAGAATATTGAAGCGTCTTCCTGATCATCTGGGAAAAAATATTCAGATAATTTTCAGTTTCCTCATAGTCTTTCTTATACAATAGAAATTGTATGGAATTGAGACAGTTGTAAATGAAATGAGGATTGATCTGAGCTTTAATTGCCTGAAGTTCTAGTTCGGCAATTTTCTTTTCATATAAGATATTTTTAAGCTTTTTATTCCGCAGCTTCTGAATATATGCGTTTACAATTACTACCAATACAGCAATGATGAGTATAATAACGAATATTGTGAACCATAAGGTTTGCCAGAACTGAGGCTTTATTTCAAACGGCAATTCCGTATATATGTAAGAACGTTTGCCGTTATATCCTAAACCGTATACTTTGAAAATATATTTACCAGGCGGTAGAGAATTGAGAATAATTTTGGAAGAATTACTGATCTGCCATGATTTACTTAAACCTTCCACTTTATATTTATAGCTAATTTTTCCCTGAGAAGCATAATCTAAAAAACTAAGCTTGAAAATAACATCGTTATTGGGGAAAATATCTGAAATTTTCTGCCGCAGGTTAAAATATTCTTTTCCTCCTATAATAACTGAATTGATAATGACTTTTTTATTGATGTACTTTTGTTGTATCATCATGTTTTTAATGGAAAAAATGCCTAATCCTTTAGATGTTGCAGCATACAAAGTATCTCCTCTTATGACGCACCCTGCTACCTTATCAGAAGGTAAACCGTCTATTCTGGTAAAAATACTTATTTTAGGTTCGTTTTTTTTAAGCTCAACCCTCATTAGCCCCGCATTGCTGCTTGCCCAGAATACATGGTCATTTTCAATGTCTGTTTTTTTAATCTGGTTGCTTATTAAGCCGTTTTTGCTTGTGATTTGTTGCAACACTTTATGGTTATTAAATAATATAATGCCGTGCAGGTTTGTAGCACCCAGGTATAAATTTTCTTTCAGCTTCTTTAAATCGGTAAAATAATAGTCTTTTAAAAATAATTTTTTTTGTTTAGTTTTTGTGTTCAACTTATATAAATCTTTTAGGTAGCCCACAAACAGGCTGTCAGGAGTATAAGGTAATGCAGTGTAATTTCTTTCATTAAGAAGAGTATCAGAAATTTTGCGATCTTTGTAATTGTAGGAAAACAATCCGGAATGGCTGCTTATAAGTACTTCGTTATTTCCGTAAGACACCACATTCTTAAAACCGATCTTAAGAGGAACTGCTTTAAAGTTTGATAGATTCATCTGAAATGCTTCCTGATTTTGCCCGAAAATAGCAATGTCATTATTGGCATAGATGGCTCTGTGTTCTATTTTTTTTGAAGAATTGAAAGAAAACTCTCTGGACCCTTTGCTGAAAGAATAAGATGCCCCGTCAGAACTATTATAACCAAGCAGTATAGAATTTGAGTTTGATGCAATTGCAGTAATATAGGAGTTATTGTTGATGGGAAAATTGATGTAAGAAGTGAAAAATTTCTGGGAAAGAAAAAATATTCCGTCATTTTTTGAAGAAAACCATATATTTTTGTCCTTATCTACCAAAACACCATTAATTAGATATTCTTTAAGGAAATGATAAGGCTTTTTCATAGGAGAAGAATCTGAAATTGCCTGATCAAAGTAAAGAATTCCCCCATTAAGCAGTGATACCCAAAGCCTGTCATAATCATCTACATATATTCCATATATTGTGTCTGGATCTTTTAATGTTATCGATTTTAATTTTTTAAACGAACCTGATGCTCTATAATAAAATGAAATTTTTTTACCATTTAAAGTTGTAATGAGTATATTGTTTTTCATTACAATTGCGTATTCATCATTATTGGCATCGATTTTAAAATCTTTTTTCTTTTTTGTAAGAATATTGTATGAAATAATTTTACCCGGCATGCTCTGTAAAAATAAAGTATGAGAGTCGAAATCATAATGAAATCCTTTATACACTTTCAAACCGGTATCCAGAGAAGTTGTTTTAATTTTCCGGTCTTTATATCGATAAATATTTTTCGGATTATCATGAGCAAAAAACATGATCTCATCTCTTTTTTTATCATTAAAAAATATGGGAAATACAGAAGGAAACTGCATTTTATTCAGCTCGGGATCTGTATTGGTATTATGGATGACGCCATTTTTAAGATAAGCGAAATCATTTAAAAATGGAATGATAAAAACTTCTCCATTCGACAAAGGGGTAAGCCCTAATATCTCAATATTTTTTAATCCTTTACTGTAATTTTTGAACTCTACGCCATCAAATCTGAAAAATCCGTTATCGCTTCCAATCCATATAAATCCGTTTTTATCCTGAGATAAAGTATAATTATAAGAACAATACAGGCCATTCTCCTCATTGTAATTGATTAGTCCGGGAATTTGCGACATGTATTCTGATGAAACCAGTAGTATAAAAAATACGGTTACACGCTTTATCTTCATCAGAAAATGCGCGTAAATATTATGGTTGATTTTGTGATTATAATGCACTATATCTTATCAGATAACACACTATTGAAAGCGTGATATTGTCATTTTAGGAATTAAATTGGTAAATCCTTTGCATTGTAAGCAAATTACTTTCAATATAAATTATACTCACCGTTAATAAAAATATATAATTTTTCATCAGATATGGGTATTGCTGGTTAATAAATATTAGATATTTTATGATGTAATAATAAAATTTATTAATAAAAGTGTATTTTATTTAATTATTAACATGTAAATATATGATTTCATTGTTAATAACGCAATATTTTTTTTAAAAAATAGAATAAAAATCTTCGGATATTTTTGTTCAATTTCGTATTTTTGTATGTTTGCTGAAATTACATATGTCACAAGAGATAAATCCAATCTATTCCGAAGATAACATCAGAACCCTCGATTGGCAGGAACACATCCGTTTGCGCCCCGGAATGTACATCGGGAAGCTGGGAGACGGTTCTTCTGCCGATGATGGTATATACATTTTACTGAAAGAAATTCTGGACAACTCCATCGATGAGTTCAGGATGAAATCCGGTAAAAGAATCGAAATAAAAGTAGACGATGGCAAGGTTACCATCCGTGATTTCGGGCGGGGAATTCCGCTCGGAAAAGTAGTGGATGCTGTTTCTAAAATGAATACAGGAGGGAAGTACGACAGTAAGGCCTTCAAGAAATCCGTAGGTCTGAATGGTGTCGGTACAAAAGCGGTAAACGCGCTTTCCGAATATTTCCGCGTTCGTTCGTTCCGGGACGGAAGATTGAAAATGGCCGAGTTTTCCAAAGGAATGATTACGGAAAATTATGATGAAAAGGACACGTCCGACCGAAACGGAACCGAGATCTCGTTTATTCCGGACGGTGATATTTTCCTGAATTTCAAGTTTAGAAAAGAGTATATCGAAAGAATGCTCCGCAATTATGCTTATCTTAATCCGGGACTTAAAATATTTTTTAACGGCGAAACTTTTTACTCTGAAAACGGACTGAAAGATTTGCTGGAAGAAGAGCTGGAAAATGAAACCCTGTATCCGATCGTTCATCTGAAGGACAGTGATATCGAAGTGGCGATCACCCATACCGACAAATCTCAGACAGAAACATATTTCTCCTTTGTTAACGGGCAGAACACCACGCAGGGAGGAACCCACCTCAATGCTTTCCGTGAAGCGTATGTAAAAACCATCCGTGAGTTTTTCAATAAAAATTTTGATGCTTCCGACGTCAGAAAGTCCATCGTGGCAGCCATTTCCATCAATGTGGAAGAGCCTGTTTTTGAATCCCAGACCAAAACAAAGCTGGGTTCTAATGACATCGGACCGAACGGACCGACCGTAAGAACTTTTGTAATTGATTTCCTCAAGAGTAAATTAGATAACTTTTTACATAAAAATCCTGAAGTAGCAGAGGCTATTCAAAGAAAAATTTTAATTTCAGAAAGAGAACGAAAAGAACTTTCAGGAATCCAGAAGCTGGCCAGAGAACGGGCTAAAAAAGTGTCCCTTCACAATAAGAAGCTTCGTGACTGCAGGCAGCATTACAATGATCAGAAGAATGAAAGAAAAGGGGAAACCCAGATCTTCATTACTGAAGGGGATTCTGCATCGGGATCTATTACCAAATCAAGGGATGTGGAAACACAGGCAGTATTTTCATTAAAAGGGAAGCCGTTGAACTGTTACGGACTGACCAAAAAAGTAGTGTATGAAAATGAAGAGTTCAATTTGCTGCAGGCCGCCCTTAATATTGAAGAAAGTCTGGAAGATTTAAGATACAATCAGGTGATTATTGCAACTGATGCCGATGTTGACGGAATGCACATCCGACTTCTGATGATCACGTTCTTCCTTCAGTTTTTCCCGGATCTTATTAAAAACGGTCACCTTTACATTCTTCAGACCCCATTATTCAGGGTAAGAAATAAAAAAGAAACAAGGTACTGTTATTCTGAAGCAGAAAGACTAAAAGCACTGAGCGAACTTGGAAAGAATCCTGAAATCACCCGATTTAAAGGTCTTGGAGAAATCTCACCGGATGAATTCAAACATTTTATCGGGAAAGACATCCGTCTGGAACCTGTAGTAGTAGGAAAAGATCAGACCATCGATCAGCTCCTGGAATTTTATATGGGTAAAAATACACCGGACAGACAGGTTTTTATTTTGGAAAACCTTGTGGTAGAAGATCCGGATATAGATAAAAAAGAAGTATTGAGTTGATATAGTGCAGATGAAAAAATAAAAATTCGATAAATCCCAAAAACACAACACAAATATGAGATTAAGCAACCGCAACAAAACTTCGGTATACAGCTTTATCAATACATTGCTGATCATGTTCCTCGCAGCCGGTATAGGAGCCTATTTTTTAGAAGAAAACAGGTTTAATATTTTAGGAAAAGAAAGCCTGCTGCTTATTGCAGTACCGTTGCTTTCAATAGTATTATTTTACCTCAACGGAAGGCAGATTTTTGAATATGACAGTGATGGGGAAGCCCTTCATTTCAGGAACAGGAATGTAATCCCTTTTCTGCAAAAACCTCTGAACGATGAATTTCCAAAGTATAAACTGCTGAAATTTGAAATCATCAACATGGTTTTTATGAAAAGACTGTACATTACGATATCAAGCAAAAGCAACGGAGCAACCCTGCTGAAATATGAAATCTCATATCTTACAAGAAAACAGATTGCTGATTTAAGGCTTTCCTTAAATAAAGTAACAAAAACAAATAAAGAGAACAGCGCTAATAATAAAATAAATAATGACAGAAGAACACCCGCATGAAGGTGAAAGCCTAAAAAAAGTTTCCGGCCTGTACAAAGACTGGTTTCTGGATTATGCTTCTTATGTAATTTTAGACCGGGCCATTCCGTCGGTTTACGATGGTTTTAAACCTGTTCAGCGAAGAATCATGCATTCGATGCGTGAGCTGGAAGACGGACGGTACAACAAAGTAGCCAATATAGTAGGGAATACGATGAAGTATCATCCCCACGGCGATGCTTCTATTACGGATGCAATGGTAGGAATCGGGCAGAAAGAGCTGCTGATAGATACCCAGGGAAACTGGGGAAACATCTATACCGGTGACTCTGCCGCAGCCGCAAGATATATTGAAGCACGCCTTACTCCTTTTGCACTGGAAGTGGTTTTCAATCCGAAAACTACAGAATGGGCAAAATCGTATGACGGCAGAAACAACGAACCGATTGATCTTCCCGTGAAATTTCCTCTGCTTCTGGCACAGGGTGTCGAAGGAATCGGGGTGGGGCTTTCCACGAAAATTCTCCCGCATAATTTTAATGAATTAATCAGTGCTTCCGTTGCATATCTTAAAGGAAAACGATTTGAGCTCTTTCCTGATTTTATGACGGCAGGATATCTTGATGTTTCGGAATATAATGACGGTCACAGAGGCGGTAAAGTAAGAGCAAGAGCCAAAATTTCACCGCTGGACAAACATACGCTGATCATTACGGAACTTCCGTATTCCAAAACGACAAGTGATCTTATTGATTCCATTCTTAAAGCCAACGAGAAAGGGAAGATCAAGATCAAAAAAATTGAGGACAATACCTCGGATAAGGTTGAAATTCTGATTCATCTTCATAATGATGTTTCTCCGGATAAGACAATCGATGCCTTGTATGCTTTTACCGACTGCCAGGTTACGATTTCACCGAATGCCTGTGTAATTGTTGGGGATAAGCCAATGTTCATGAATGTTTCCGACATCTTAAAAATGAACACCGATCATACGGTTTCACTCCTTAAGAAAGAACTGGAAATCGAGCTTCACGAATTGCAGGAAAGCTGGCATTTTTCTTCCCTCGAAAGAATTTTTATTGAGAACAGAATCTATCATGACATTGAAGAGGTGAAAACCTGGGAAGATGTGCTGAAAACGATTGACGCTGGGTTAAAGCCTCATACGGGACATCTTTTAAGAGCAGTTACTGAAGAAGATATCCTTAGATTAACAGAGATCAGGATCAAAAGAATCTCAAGATTTGATTTAGATAAATTTAAAGAAAATATTGCTGCTTTAGAAGGTAAAATCGAAATGGTAAAACACCATCTGAATAATCTTGTTCAGTACGCTATCGATTATTATCTCAATATTCAGAAAAAATACGGAAAGGACCGCCAGAGAAAAACTGAGCTCAGGATTTTTGATACCATTGATGCAACGAAAGTAGCGGTGGCCAACGAAAAATTCTACGCAAATTTCGAAGAAGGCTTTATCGGAACATCACTCAAAAAAGACCAGTATCTGTTTGACTGTTCGGATATTGACGACATTATTACCTTCAGAAAGGACGGAAGCATGAAAGTTGTGAAGGTAGAAGCAAAGACTTTTATCGGAAAAGATATCCTGCATGTTGCCATCTGGAAGAAAAATGATAAAAGAACGGTGTATAATATGATCTACCGTGAAGGCAGGGAAGGTCCGTACTATATGAAGCGCTTCTCGGTAACCGGAGTTACCCGGAATACCGATTATCCTTTGGCTTCAGACAAAAAAGGTTCTGAGGTGCTGTATTTTTCCGCAAATCCTAACGGGGAGGCAGAAACCGTATCTGTTCTTTTAAAACCAAATCCGAGAATCAGGAAGAATAAAATGGATGTTGATTTCTCTGAGCTGGCCATTAAAGGACGTGATTCCAAAGGAAACCTGGTAACCAAATATTCGGTGAAAAAAGTTGATCTTAAAGAGGAAGGTGTTTCTACCCTTGCGCCGAGAAAAATCTGGTTTGATGATACCGTAAGAAGACTGAACGCAGACGGACGGGGTACTTTGCTGGGAAGCTTTAAAGGCGATAATAAAATTCTGACCATAAATACGAATGGGGAAGCAAAGCTGGTCTCTTTTGACCTCGGAAACCGTTTTGACGATCAATATCTGGTACTGGAAAAATGGCGTCCGAATCAGCCGGTAACATGTATTTATTTCGACGGAGAAAAGGATATTTATTTCATTAAAAGATTCTTGTTTGAAAACACACCAAACATCCAGACATTTATGCCTTCGGAACATCCAAAATCGTTTATTGAAAATGTAATTGTAGCCAACGGTGCCACAGCAGAAATTATTTTCGCAAAAGATAAAGGCAAAGAAAGGGAGCCTGAAACCGTAAATATAGATGAGTTCATTGCCGTAAAAGGTATTAAAGCCATCGGAAACCAGTTTACGAAATTTAAGGTAAAGACGATCAATATTACCGTTCCCGAACCTGAAGAGGAAGAGCCTGAAGTGTACGAAGACCCTGAACCGACAGCCGGCATCGATGAAGATGGTATGATAGGTGATTTGTTTCAGAGTGAAAACAATTCCGATAATTAAATTGAAAAAGTATGAATATTTTAATATTAGTAATAGCCATTACCGCGATTATAAGCTTTGTTGCGCCCAACGGAAGCAGTAATTTCGAGAAATATAAGTTCAATGTAGGAGCTATCCGCAACAGAAAAGAATATATCCGCCTGCTATCGTCAGGATTTCTGCATGCAGATATTTTTCACCTTTTGTTTAATATGATGACGCTTTATTTTTTCGGGCCTGTAGTGATGCAGGCATTTGGTAATTTTGGCTTTCTGCTGATTTACTTAGGATCAATCTTACTTGGAAATATATTCTCACTTTTCGTATACCAGAGACAGCCATGGTATTCTGCAATTGGAGCAAGTGGAGGTGTTTCGGGGATTTTATTTGCCTCTATTGCGATGATTCCTCACCTTGAAATTTATATGTTCTTTATTCCTATTGGGATTCCCGGATTTATATTCGGACTTGTGTATTTCAGCTATTCCGTTTATATGATGCTGAATCCGAACCAACATGATAATATCGGCCATGCAGCGCATTTGGGAGGTGCATTTTTCGGATTGGTGTATGCTGTTGCTGTTCAGCCGCAGGCTGCGATTGCTAATTCTCTTTTTTTAGGAATTATGTCGCTCCCGCTGATTTATCTGGCGTATGAAATCTTTGTACGAAAAAGAATTGGATAGTTTAAAATTAAATGATAATATAGCCCCAATGAAATCTTCATTGGGTTTTTTGTTTGATAATAAAATCAATTAGTGAAGTTTTTTCACTGCTTTGCTAAATCACCAATAATTTCTAATCTTACATGTATTAAGATTATTACTTTCTTCCAAAAACAAACCGGTCGTTTCCGGATAAATCTTTGATCAGTTCTGTTTCTGTAAAATCATTTTTGTACAATTCCAGCGTTTCAGGGCCCAATTTCTGATTGATCTCAAGAAACAATAGTCCGTTGTCTGTTAAGAAGCTCCTTGCATCTCCAGCAATTTTGCGGTAAAAAATCAGGGCGTCTGAGGTAGGCGAGAAGAGCGCCATTTCCGGTTCAAAACCTTTTACGGAATCTTCAATTTCATCCTGCTCATCAATTCCGATATAGGGCGGATTGGAAATGATCACATCAAATTGCTCTTTCAGTTCAAAATTCAGGTAATCGGCGTGGATAAAATTGATGTTCAGTTGATGAAAATTAGCGTTCCTTTTTGCCACTTCCAGAGCTTTTTCAGAATAATCAACAGAAGAAACTTCTGCATGCGGAAAATGCTTTTTCAAAACCAAAGGAATGATTCCGCTTCCCGTTCCGATGTCCAGGATTTTCAGGCTGTCAATTGGTAATGTTGAGGCATGAATTTTTTTTATAGCCAATTCCAGCAATTCTTCCGTTTCCGGCCGGGGAATAAGGACATGTTCATTGACGAAAAAAGTCATTCCGTAAAATTCAGTTTCCCCAAGAATGTGCTGGTAAGGTTTACCTGTTTTTAGTTCGGTAAGAACTTCAGAAAGTTTTTTTTCATCGTAAATCAGCAATTCCTGATCAGAAAATTTTCTCTGATAAAAAGAATTAAATCCTGTTACTTTTTCAATAAAAATTAAGCTTAAAAAAGCAGTTTCGGAATCGGTATAAAATCCGGAAAGCTCAGCTTTGAAAAATTTTTTATATTCTGAAATCGTCATTTATCTTGTAAAAACCAGTTTGGTATCGGTAGATTTTTCCTCATCAATTCTATAGCCTTCATAGTTGAATGCTTTCACGTCATTCAATGTTTTGGCATTGGTTTCTGCACAAAACCGAACGACCATTCCTCTGGCATGTTTGGTGTATACAACAATCGTTTTAGGCTTTCCATCTTTTAATTCATAAAAATCAAAATCAATAACGGTATGGTTGAGCCTTTTTCGGTCTATCACTTTAAAATATTCGTTGCTTGCCAGATTGAGGAGAATTTCATTTTTTTTCATTTCGGCATTCAGCTGGTCTGTGATCTTCTCTTTCCAGAATTCATACAGGTTTTTATAGTTTTCAAATTCAAACGGCCGTCCCATTTCCAGACGGTAGAGCATTACTTTATCCGAAGGTTTCAGCAATCCGTATAACCCTGAAAGAATCCTGTGATTTTTCTGCAGGTAATCTACGGCGCTTTTATCCAGTGTTTTGGCGTCAAGACCTCTGTACACTTCTCCGGTAAATGCATAAAGTGCCGGAGCAGATTCTTTTGCCGTGGGTTTTGCTTTCCATTTCTGGTTTCTTTCCCAGTTTTCGTCTGCCAGTTTTGCTGAGATTTCCATCAGCTCAGAAAGATATTTCGGAGATTTTTCTTTAAGATATGATTGTATAAAAGCGGCGTCATCAATGAATTTCGGGACTGTTGTTTTCAGCAGATCCGTAGAATTCTCGGTATTCATCAATTTGGCAGGTGAAGTGAGTATTTTCATAATATTCAGTACAGAAATAATTCACTAATGCAGATGCATTATGAGTATAAAAATTTATTAAATGATCAAAAATAAGACACTATAATATAATTCCTTTTCCCTGACGGATTACTTCGGGCTCTCCGGAGGTCAGATCGACAATGGTAGAAGCCACATTATCTCCGTATCCGGAATCAATGACAATATCCACCAGATGATCGTATTTTTCTGCGATCAGTTCCGGATCGGTAGAATATTCAATGATTTCGTCATCATCTTTAATGGAAGTTGAGGCGATAGGATGTCCTAATTTTTCCACAATCAGTTGGGGAATGGGATGGTCCGGAACACGGATTCCGATGGTTTTATGTCCTTTATAAGCTAATGGAAGGCTTTTATTGGCATCGAGAATAAATGTAAAGGGACCCGGAAGATGGCTCTTCAGAAACCTGAAAACTGAGGTGTCAATAGGTCTTGTAAAATCCGACAGGTGACTCAAGTCATTACAGATTATTGAAAACCGTGCTTTCTCCAGCTTTGTTTTTTTCATCTGTGCGAGCTTTTCCATAGCTTTAATATCAAAAATATTGCAGCCCAAAGCATACACCGTATCAGACGGATAAATAATTAGTCCGCCATTATTTAAAGTTTTAATCACCTCATTGATAAGATTTTCCTGAGGGTTTTCGGGATAAATTCTTAATATTTTTGCCATAGTTCAAAGATACAAATATTAAAATAGTTTTGGTGAAAGTCCTTTATTTAAAAGAAAAATTAGGATTTTAAAAAAAATGTCGTATATTTGCAATCCAATATCGCGGGATGGAGCAGTAGGTAGCTCGTCGGGCTCATAACCCGAAGGTCATCGGTTCGAGTCCGGTTCCCGCTACTAAGATTAACGTTGTCGGTAACGTTACAAAAAATATACCGCGGGATGGAGCAGTAGGTAGCTCGTCGGGCTCATAACCCGAAGGTCATCGGTTCGAGTCCGGTTCCCGCTACTAAAATAACGCTTGTCGGTAAGCGTTTCAAAAATATACCGCGGGATGGAGCAGTAGGTAGCTCGTCGGGCTCATAACCCGAAGGTCATCGGTTCGAGTCCGGTTCCCGCTACTACAGAGAGTATTGTCTACGGCAATACTCTTTTTTGTATGAATGTTTTTCTAATGGCTTAATTTATGCAGGTAGATTAATACACCATAAATTACAATACTATGTACAAAAAAATCCTGGCAGGTTTAGGCGGTGCTGTAGCGCTAAGCCTTCTGCATGAAGCCATCAGAAAAAATTTCGATAATGTTCCCGAGATCAATAAAGTGGGAGAGGAAGCTTTAAATAAAGCACTGGATAAGGTTGACGCGAAAGTTACCAATCACGATCAGCTGTATGCCGCAACTCTTGCCGGAGATGTCATCGGAAACGGGATGTATTATGCAGCTACGGCTACCAGCGGCTTTAATATGGCTTCCGGAGTATTGATGGGACTTGGAGCGGTTGTTATCCCTGAAAAATTAGGTCTTGATGATACGCCGGTTGCCGAGAATAATCAGAAGAAAATAATGACGGTTGCCTATTATCTCTTCGGAGCGATTGTTACCAAATTTATTTATGACAAAATAAAATAGATCAGTATAAATATAAAGGCCGCAATTTTGCGGCCTTACATTTTCTTTAAGGCTGATGCTTTATGTACAGCCGATTTTCCTGTTTTTTCGCTCATTACTTCATATTGCGGGTTGTCTTCGGAAGCTCTCCGCTGCCTGTCCATAAATACAAAATCTTTGGTATGGACTTTCGTAACAGCTCCGTGAGTTTCGCCATTACTGGAATTCCACCGGACCATATCTCCTTTTTTAAATGTGCTCATCTGTATTGAATTAGTATTAAAATGGTACTAATTATTATGCCATACAATAATAGGTAAAGGCAAAAAAAATCCCGCCTGTAAAAGCGGGAATATTTAGTTTAAAGAAAAATTATTCTACTATAAGCTGATTAAACGGTTTCAGCGCATTGTCGTCTGCTGTAGTCTGGCTTAAAAATTCTTTTTTCTGGTTTCCTTTCATTCTGTTGGCAGCATCACTTCCGTTGAAATAAGATTCGCTTAATTTTGTGGTTACTTCAGAAGGATTCATTTCAAATTTTGTATCACCTTCTACCCCAAGATATCCGTTCTTTCTGGTAAGGTTGGTAATATAGTTGTTGTAGTTGATAAGGGTACCTCTGAACATTGAGTTATGATACTCCATACACTTTTTAGCTTTTTTGGAAGAATTGTTGAGGATGCAGTTGTTCATGTTTCCTCTGTAAAGACGCCACTCCAGTTCTACTTTTCCATATTCTTTTGCTAACGCGGTGGTTCCGTTGGTAAGGATGTTGGGATCATTTTCTTTTTCGCTGATCTCTTTTAAATGTTTGATAACTAAAGGAACTGTATTTTCAATCTTGGTTTTCGCTTCACCTATTGCACTGAAATCTGCCGCGGGAGAACCCTTCTTCTGAGCATTGGTAACATTAAAAATCAGTAGTAATAGTACAAATAACAAATTATATCTTTTCATGAGAAATTTTTAAAGCACTAAAATAAATATATTTTCTGAGTTAAGACAAATTCATTTTAATTTTATTTAATAAAATTTAACAAGTTTTAAGAATTTTGATGAGAATTATTCCTTTTTCTGAACATATTTAGATTGATAATTTACTGCTGTTAAAAATTTAACAAATTTTAATAAAAAATATATTATTGATTTTCAGTCAGTTATAAATACACGTCTCTTATCACTAGAAAAATAGTTGTTTGAAAGGAAAATATTTCTACATTTGTATAACTAATTTCTTAGTGATATTGAAAATGTGAATAGATATCACGTAAAATGATAAATGAAAAAGAGTATGAAAATTCAGACATTAACAAAAGCAGAAGAGCAGGTAATGCAGTATTTATGGAAACTCGAAAAAGGATTTTTAAAAGATGTCCTTGATCTTTTTCCTGAACCGAAACCTCATACCAACACCGTTTCTACTATTCTTAAAGTATTGAAAGAAAAAGAATTTGTAGATTATAGTGTGTATGGAAGACAACATGAATACTTTCCGCTGGTATCGAAAGAACAATACTCCGGAAAGACAATAAAAAGCCTGGTGAAAAACTATTTCAAAGGTTCTTATAAAAGTGCCGTTTCATTTCTGGTAGAAAAAAACGAAATGACCGTAGAAGACCTTGAACTGCTGTTGGATGAACTTAAAAAGAAAAACTGATAGCTTATGGAAACTGTACTTTTATACTTAGGAAAAGTTATTTTATGTTCCGGTGTAATGTTTTTGTATTATAAATTGTCTTTAAAAGACAAGACATTTCATCACTACAACAGATTTTATCTTTTGTCTGCGATGCTCATATCCCTCTTTCTTCCTTTGGTAAAAGTAGAAGACTTCACCATTGAAGTAAGCAGTAATATATACAAATTAATAGATATAGTACAGAATTTTAACACTAAAAACCCAACCCATGATTACCCTTATTTTAGAATTATTTTTTCAGCTTTGGGACTGGTTTCTTGCTATTTTTTAGGAAGATTTATCTATGGTCTCTTCAGAATCCAGAAGCTGAAAAGCCAGTTCAGGAAAGAAAGTTTTGACGGGATCAACTTTTATCAGACAGATCTTACCGAAGCACCGTTTTCCTATTTTAAAAATCTTTTCTGGAAGAATTCCATCACATTGAATTCTGATATAGGAAAGCAGATTTTAAAGCATGAAATGGTACATATTGAGCAGAAACACTCATTCGATAAAATATTTATTGAAGTTATTACCTCTGTTTTTTGGTTCAATCCGGTCTTTCATCTCATTAAAAAAGAAATTAGTCTAATTCACGAATATCTGGCTGATAAAAAAGCCGTAAAACAATCGGACACAAAAGCATTTGCGCAGATGCTTTTAGCAAGCCACTTTTCCGGAAATCAGTTGCCTGCTACCAGTCCGTTTTTAAGTTCCAATTTAAAAAAACGATTAAAAATGTTACAAAAACCTAAAACCAAATTCGGATATGCGCGTAGAATTTTTGCGTTGCCGGTCGTGTTTTCAGTAGCTTTTGCTTATCTGGTAAATGCTAAAAACCAGGAGATTAAAGCAACAAATATGGAAATTGAGAAAGCCGTTTCTCAAATAAAACCAGAAAATAAAACCATTGCTAAAAAAGATACTATTACTCCTAAAACATCTGAAAATAACACTATTATTACTCCTAAAGTATACAAAAAAGCAGATGATGACAGGAAGATTGCTGAACTGAGCAAAAAAATCCAGGAAAGAACCGAAGCCCTGAAAAACTTTAAACCGGAAAGCAATGAATACAATAAGAATCTTGAAGAAATCGGGAAACTTTCTGGTGAAATCGGAAAAATAGCAAGTTCCAAAGATTTTCTCAATTCTGCAATGGTTATTAAAATAGACGGAAAAGATATGAAGTTTGACGAATATTTTAATTCCAAAGAATTTAAAGACGCAATGAAGGAAGTTAAAGATTTCAAATATGAATTTGAAATGCCGGATGTCCCTGAAATGAACTTTGAATTTCCTGATGTTCCCGCACCGCCTGATGCGCCGAAAGTTAAAGTATATAAGTTTAAAGGAACAGGAGATATGAGGTGGACTCCTGAAGCAGATATGCTTGTAAGATCTTCTGAAAACGCAAAAGAATCTGCTGCAACAGCTAAAAAAAGAGCCAAACTTGATAAAGAGCGTGCAAAGCTGGAAGAAAAAAGAGCGAAGCTGGAAGGTGAAAGAGCCAAAATTGAAGCAGAACGAAGAGCATTAGATGGCGGAAAAAGAGCATACATTTACAGCAATACCTTCAAAAGTTTTCCGGGAGACCGTACCTTCAGAATGAATGCGGATAATATAAAAATCAGCAACAACGGAACATCAATTATTACTTCAGGATTTAAAAATGCAGATGGAATAGGGGATTTAAAAATCTATATCGACGGAAAAGAATCCACAAAAGAACAGATGGAAGCCCTTAAGCCGGAAACCATCAGAAGTATGAACATTATTAAGCGGAATACAGACGGAAAAAGTGCCGGAGAAATAAAAATTGAAACCAAAAAATAAAGTTCCAATCAGCTCTGTTAATACTGATTACAAAATATTGACAGAGCTTTTAAAAATGTAATAACCATGAAAAATATAAGTCTGCTTTTTATGTTGACAAGCATAATGGCAACCGCTCAAATTAACCGTTTTTTCTATGAATACAAATTCATTCCCGATTCTAATAATAAGGAAGAGGTGAAAAGCGAAATGATGCTATTGGATATCGATCAAAAAGGTTCGAATTATTACAGCAGAGATAAGTTTGTTGCCGACTCCACATCGATGGCACAAGTGCAGAAGCAGATAAAAGGAGGAACCGGAAATATCAGCATCAGCAGAAGAGATAATCAGGGACAGATAGGATATAAAGTGACAAAAAGCTATCCCGACTTTAAAACCTATCTTTTCACAAGGATTTCTATGGATCAGTATAAAGTAAAAGAAGATAAAAAACCGGAATGGAAAATTCTTCCTGAAAAACAGAAAATAGGAGAATACAATACACAAAAAGCGACAACAAGCTATGGCGGCAGAGAATGGATTGCATGGTTCAGTATCGATATCCCTTTTCAGGACGGACCGTATAAATTTTATGGGCTTCCTGGACTGATCGTAAAGCTTGAAGATACTACAGGATCCCATATGATGACTCTTGTAGGAAATAAAAAAATGGCAGCTCCTGTAGCATCGGAAGAGATGGATGTTCCGGGAAATGTAAACATCATGGGATTAGGAGGGAAAGAACTGGAAATTTCCAAAGATCAGTACAAAAAGCTTTGGAAAGACTATGTGAACGATCCTACTAAAAATATGCGAGAAATGATGATGAGAAACGGAGGCGATAATGCGAAAGTAAGCTTCAAAGTAAGAACTCAGGACGGTAAAGAAATTTCAGACCCGAATCAGGTATTCAGAGAAATGGAAAAAAGAACCAAAGAGTCATTAGCCAAAAATAACAATCCTATAGAACCGGATTTAGTTGGGAATTAAAAAATATTTAATAATTAAAAAAAAATAAAGTCTAACCTTACAGTTTTGCCATAGATATAAATTAAAAATCGTCGGCAAGGCTTTTTAAACTACAAATGATGAAAAAAACCATTTTATTTTGCCTGCTTTTAAGCATATGCACCCACGCGCAAATCAACCGTTTCTTTTACGAGTATAAGTATGTTCCGGACATTAATAACAAAACGAATATCATAAACGAAATGATGTTATTAGACATTGATGCAAAAGGATCAAACTATTATAGCCATAAGAGATTTATTTTCGATTCTACAATGGTTGCCAATATAGAGAAACAGATAAGAGGAGGAGGAGCTCTGAATTTCCAAGGAGGAGGAAGTCCCGGAACTGTAAACTACAAAGTAACCAAGTCATATCCTGATTTCAAGACCTATTTTTTCACACAAATTTCTTCTGATAAATACAAAGTGAACGAAGATCAGAAACAGGAATGGAAAATTCTTGCCGAAAAGCAAAAAATAGGAAATTATAATGCACAGAAAGCCATGACGAGCTACGGAGGAAGAGAGTGGATTGCCTGGTTTAGTACGGAGATTCCAATCCAGGACGGACCCTATAAATTCTATGGACTTCCGGGACTTATTGTTAAGCTTGAAGATACTACAGGTACGCATGTTATGACTTTAGTAGGAAATAAAACCATAAAAGCTCCCGCCGAAGAAATTAAAGAAATTAAAGATGGTGACGTAAAAGTTACATTTGGAGGATTACAGGAAATAGAAATCACCAAAGAAAAGTATAAGAAATTATGGAGGGAGTATGTTAATGATCCTGCTAAAAATATGAGAAACATGAAAAACATTGCTGGAAACGGGGAGAATGTTATCATAAAACATATCGATAGTAATGGCAACGAGATCACAGATCCCAACAAAGCCGCCAGAGAAATGGAAAAAAATATTAAAGAGTCTTTAGCAAAAAACAATAATCCTATCGAACCGGATTTAGTAAAATAAATTATAAATTGTTTTAAAAGCAGGATGAAATCTACTTTCATCCTGTTTCATTTTTAATATCTTTATGTTTACACCATAAATCATCACAAAATTATGACAGAAAAAGAAAAATGTGCGGCCGGACTTTTGTACAATGCCAACTATGATCAGGAATTGATACAGGAAAGGATAGCGGCTAAAGATCTTTGCGGCGAATATAATCAGCTTAAAAACTCTGATACTGAAGGAAGAACATCATTATTGAAAAAAATATTGGGAAAATCCGGGCAAAATATCTGTATCGAACCCACTTTCTGGTGCGACTATGGCTACAATATAGAAGCAGGAGAAAATTTTTATGCCAACCATAATCTTGTTATTTTAGACTGCGCAAAAGTCACTTTCGGTGATAATGTATTTATCGGTCCCAATTGCAGCTTTTATACGGCCAGTCATCCCATTGATGCCAAACAGCGCAACGAAGGACTCGAAACAGCACATCCGATACAAGTGGGCAACAATGTATGGTTTGGCGGAAATGTAGTGGTGCTTCCCGGGATTTCAATTGGAGATAATTCCGTGATTGGAGCAGGAAGTGTTGTTACAAAAGATATTCCGGATAATGTAGTAGCAGTAGGAAACCCGTGCAAACCGGTAAGGAATATTGAACAGTAAAAATTTCGGCGCGGAAACGAAGTTTCCGCGCCGAAATTTTATATAATAAAAAAGATTAAGCCAGTTTCTGAGAATCTGCAATAAACTGAGCAAGCCCGTTATCTGTTAAAGGGTGCTTCAATAAGCTCAAGATCGGAGGAAGCGGTGACGTAATCACATCAGCACCAATCTTCGCACAATCGATAATATGCATAGAATGACGGATAGAAGCTGCTAAAATCTCAGTTTCATACATGTAATTATCAAAAATCAATCTGATTTCCTGAATTAAGTTCAGGCCGTCTGTTGAAATATCATCCAGTCTTCCTAGGAAAGGAGAAACATAGCTCGCACCTGCTTTAGCTGCCAAAAGCGCCTGTCCCGGAGAGAAAATTAAAGTACAGTTTGTTCTGATTCCTTTATCTGAAAAATATTTTAATGCCTTAATTCCGTCTTTGATCATTGGGATTTTTACCACAATATTCGGGTGAATGGCTGCCAATTCGTCACCTTCTTTAATCATTTCTTCATAAGTCGTAGAAAGAACTTCCGCAGAAATATCGCCGTCTACGATTTCGCAAATTGCTTTATAGTGATTTTTAATCGCTTCAGCACCCTGAATTCCTTCTTTAGCCATTAATGACGGATTGGTGGTAACACCGTCAAGAATTCCAAGATCTTTAGCTTCTTTAATTTGCTCTAAATTAGCAGTGTCAATAAAAAATTTCATGTTTTACAGATTTATGTACTACAAAGATAAACATTCCTTTTTGGAGTGAGAAATTATATTAGATAAGGTTAATGCTAATTTAAAGTAAAGATAAAAGATTGAATGAAAAATATTTGGTGGAAATAAGACAACTTTATCAATAGAGGCGGACTTTAGTCCGCCCAATGTTAAATAACATCAAACGGCTAAGCCAAAAACATACAAATCCGGGTCAATGTCTGTCACACTCTTGCATCAGGTCTTCGGGAATACCCCAAAAGCCATCACACCCTGCGGCAAAATTTCGGGAGTACCCGAAACCTTGTTGCAGCCTGCAGCATACTTTCAATGATTCCCGAATATGCCCTGAAGCATGCAGCGGACTTTCGGATCATTAAAACAAAAAAGATCCGGAAGTCCGGATCTTTTTCAATTTAAATTCATGATTTATGAATTCAACGCCTGGCTAAGTTTGATCGCATCCTGATTGGTAGGATCATACTGTAATGATTTTGCAATATGCTCTTTTGCTTTATCAGGATTCGACTGTTGCTCTGAGAATGCTACATAAAAGTAAGCATAAGCAAGATTTTTCTTATTCTGCTCTACCTCTTCAGGTTTTACTGTCGCTATATATTTTTCATAAGCTAACTTTGCATTGGCATCATCTTTAGCATTTTGATAGGCATACGCCTGGCTATAATATGATGGTGCCCAGTCAGGCACAAGAACTGATATTTTTTTCCATGTATCAATGGCATTGGTCCAGTCTGATGCTTCCTGATATGCTCCTGCTAGTTTTGAAAGAGCTTCAGTATCCTTGGGATTTGCTTCTATCTGTTTTTTCAAAGCTTCGATAGCAGGATTAGATTGGGTAGCAGTCGTAGCGACTGTTGTATTCGCTGTAGAGGATGTACTTGTTGTACTGTCTGTCTGTGTGGTTTGTGCGCTTGCAAAACCAGCGGTTCCTATCATCATGATTCCTAAAAACAGGTTTCTGATATTCATTTTAGTCATTTTCATAATTCTAATATTTTTCAATTGCACAAAATAAAATTCAATAATAATTCCATAAAAGTTAATATTTTAGAAGCTTTAAGTTTTTTTTGAAAAAATTAACGGCTTTTACATGTGTTTTATATTAATTTTAGATTCAGCATTCTAAAAACTATCTTTGCTTCTTAAATTAAACCAATATATACCGATGAATATCATATTAGCTTCAACATCCACTCTCTTCGGCGGAGAATATCTTGAATATTTAAAAGAAGAATTAACACAGCTGTATGCAGGAATTGATGAAATTGTTTTCATCCCTTTTGCACGTCCCGGCGGTATCTCATACGACGAATACACGGCAAAAGCGAGTTCTTTCTTTGAAAAGATTGGTATAAAAGTAAAAGGTCTTCATGAATTTAATGATAAAGCTGAAGCTTTAAACAATGCAAAAGGGTTCTTTACCGGTGGCGGAAATACGTTTTTATTGGTTAAAACCCTGCATGAAGAAAACCTGATGTCGGTCCTGAAAACTAATGTTGAATGCGGAAAGCCTTACCTGGGATGCAGTGCCGGAAGCAATATCGGCGGACAAAATATGAAAACAACCAATGATATGCCGATTGTTTATCCGCCAAGTTTTGAGTGTATGGGATTAGTACCGTTCAATATCAATCCGCATTATCTGGATCCGAATCCCGAACTTAAACATAATGGGGAAACAAGAGAAACAAGAATCAAAGAATTTCTTACCCAAAACGACCTTAAAGTAGTAGGGCTTCGCGAAGGAAACTGGATCCGGAGAAAAGGTGATGAAATAACTGTTGAGGGCGCGGAACTGACGAGGATTTTCGAAAAAGATAAAGTTCCCTATGAGATCGAGCCGGGAACCGAGTTGTAATTATTTTTTAATTATATTTGAATGAATAGAATAGCATTTATACTCATGTTAAATGATATTTAAAGGTAAAAATGTAAAGGAGTCTTATTAAGCATGCCATGCTGATCCTGTGGAAGCCAATAAATTTAAAAACCAAAATGCAATGAGAAAAACATTAGCAGTCCTTACTTTATCCGTGCAGGTTGTTTTTGCACAGGATATATCCCAGAAACTTGATGAAGCCACCAAAAATCTGATGAATTCTTCAGGTGCCGTTTCATCAAACCTATCATTGTATGTTTCCGATGAAAGCGGAAATTTTATTTATGAATATCAGGGAAATAAAGGGCTGTCTACCGCTTCTACTCAGAAAATATTCACTGCAGCGGCAGCACTTGAAGTGTTGGGAAAAAATTATACCTATAAGACGACATCAGGATATTCGGGAACTATATCTTCCGGAAACTTAAAGGGAAATTTAATCATCAGCTCCACAGGAGATCCTACATTGGGAAGCTGGCGCTATGATGGGTATAAACCTGAAAATTTTAAGCAGAAACTGATAGAAGCGATAAAGAAAGCAGGAATTACAAAAATTTCCGGTGATCTTATTATTGATGATTCTTATTTTGATCACCAGACGATTCCCGGAGGCTGGCCGTGGGATGACCTGGGAAATTATTACGGTGCAGGAGTCTGGGGGATCAACTGGCGCGAAAATCAGTTTGATATCAATATCAACGGAAACGAATTTAAAAGCTTCTCTTATGATTTGGAAGGCGTCAACTGGCTGAATGATGTGAAAGTAGGAGGGAGCTCAGACCAAAGTCTGATTTTTACGGCACCACATTCAAACGTAGCCCTGATCAACGGAACGCTGCCGTCCAAAACGGTGACTGTTTCCGGAGCTACCCCCAATCCACCTTTACAATTAGGGGTTGAAGTAAAAAAGTGGCTGAAAGATTCGGGAATTGATTGGTCAGGGAAAGTAATCACCAGCTCCCAGCTTGAAATCGAAGGAAAAGAGCCTGTTCAAATTCCGAAAAACAATATCATCTTTACTTATGAATCTCCGACATTGGATAAAATCATTTATTGGTTTTTAAGAAAGAGCATCAATCTGTACGGAGAAACACTGATTAAAACCTTAGCAAAGGAAAAAAAAGGAAATCCGTCTTTTAAAAGCGGAGTTGCATATTTAAAAGAGTTCTGGAAGTCGAAAGGAATTAATCCGAATATGATTAATTTTGCCGACGGAAGCGGGCTATCTCCACAAAACTATGTGGCTGCCAGAGCCGAAGTACAGGCATTGATCTACGCAAAAAAACAGCCATGGTTCGAGTCCTATTACGATGGCTTCCCAACCCAGGACAACGGAATGAAAATGAAAAGCGGAACCATGAGAGATACTAAATCTTTTGCAGGATTCCATACCTCCAAAGACGGGAAAAAATATGTGTTTTCAATCATCATCAACAATTATCAGGGAAGCGGAAGCACAGAGCTGCAGAAAATCCTGAATGTTTTAAAATAATCTGCTTTGAGAAAATCAATATTTGCAAGGCTTAATAACTGGATCATTTTTGTTCTGATGACCATTGTCGTTCTTACGATTGTGATCGCCTCCACCATTCTCATTAATTTTCTCCGTAAGGAAGAGGTTAAAAGGGTTGATATCCTGGTGAGTGCCCTTAAATTTCAACAGGAAGTAGATAATCCGAATCTGGAAGTTCAGGCTTTGCTTTTACAAATTTACAGCTCAAATACTACCGTTCCGGTTATTATTTTAGATAAAAATGACAATGTGATTGAGCATAAAAACCTTCCGAAAGATGTAGAGAACGATTCCGCTCAAATTGTCGCTTTAGCAAAGAAGATGGCTAAAAGCTATCCTCCTATTGTGATTGAAATTGCAAAAGGAGATAAGCAGATCGTTTTTTATGATAACTCTCCATTATTAAATAATCTGAGATATTCCCCGTACATACTGGGCTTTTTTATTTTATGCTATTTCCTGTTTTCGTTCTGGTTTTTCAGGACTATCAAGAAAACAGATGAAGGCTATCTTTGGGCCGGACTTGCCAAAGAAACAGCACATCAGATCGGAACGCCTTTGTCTTCGATGATCGGCTGGATGGAAATCATGAAGCTGGATGATCCCGAATCTGAAGGCATCCATGAAATAGAAAAAGATATTGACCGTCTAAAAACCATTTCCGAAAGGTTTTCGAAGATCGGTTCCGTTCCGGAGCTGAATGACAAGGATTTTAATGCTACCATTCAGGAGAATTATGATTATTTAAAAACAAGGATTTCCCGTAAAATTAATTTTGGACTGCATCTTCCCGCCTATACGATTTCTGTTCCGCATAACAGGATTCTGATGAGCTGGGTAATTGAAAACCTGGTGAAAAATGCAGTTGACGCTATGAAAGGAGAGGGATCAATTTCCATGTCGGTGATCGAAAGAAATAAAAATATTGTAGTAGAAGTTCAGGATACCGGAAGCGGCATGACAAAACAGCAGGCACTGAATGCTTTCAAACCAGGATATTCTACCAAAAAACGCGGCTGGGGATTAGGATTGTCGCTCGCCAAAAGAGTGATACAGGAGTATCATAACGGTGATATCAGGATTGCTCAAACCGAGGTCGGGAAGGGAACGACTTTTAGGATTACAATTAAAAAAGCATGATGAGAAAAATATTGGCAGTATTATTATTTTTATCTTTTTATAGTGTTGATTCACAAATTAGAAAGGAGATTTTAATTCTTACAGATACAATAAACCGGATTTTTGAAAAACTTCCATTTGATCATTTTTCAGATGAAGATATTAAAACAATTGACCGACTTCAAATATTAAGACAACAATTTCAGGTAAAAGTAGAAGATGATGAACTTATCTATATTTATAAAAATGATTTCAAACCCAGAATTAAAAATGAGGCTTTAAATGAAATATACAAGAGAAAAAGAATTGATAAAATAAAACTTTTTAAAGAAACAATTCATCATAAAGATCAATTGGAAGGTTTATCGTTAGAACCTTATCCGCTACAAAGCATTTTTTTTGATGAAATTACCGATGATAAAGGTAATATTAACCTTATTAATGATCTTACAGCGTATATTTTTAATTCAAAACCATTGAATATTCCTTTAATTGAAAACATTACCCATAAGATTCCGAAAAATCAATGGTATTATAATAAAGTAAAAGAAATATTAGTTGAATACAAATCTAAATACTTGTTAGAATATTTAGCTGGATTTAAAAATCCAGATGATATAGAGTTGATTAAAAGTTTCGGGAAAGATTCTTATTTTGCTATTCAAAAGTTTCCTTCGGAAGAGTTTCTACCATTTCTAGAATCAATGGCTAAAAAAGAATATAGTGATTATGAATATCTTTCTACTGTCGCTAAGTTTTGTCATCATCAAAAATCAGGTCAATTGATCAATACCGTTTTCGATGTTCTAAAGAATAGTAATTATGACAAGGGCTTATTTGAATTTTATCTATCCAGTAATAAATGTCGTATAAAATAAAGTAGGAATTCTTAAGAGTAGCGGAATGTAGAATCTTCTTTTAAATATATAAGCTTTTTAAATCTTTAGCTTGGCCTTCTTTTGATTGAGTTTTTTGTTGATTTTGTGCTCTTAGATGCTTACAGCATGACAAACTCACGGAATTTCTATACCGATTCATAATTCCCCTCCTTTGGAGGGGTGGCAAAAATTTCTTAGAAATTTTTGTCGGGGTGGTTTAAAAATGAATAATCTAATTTAAATAAGAAAATTCATCATTTGACCTCCTGAAGTTATTTATTCATCTGTTTTCACTAGCCCCGATTGTAGTGAAAATCCTTTTTGCAGGCTTCGACAGGCTCAGCCTGACAGCAGCGGGAAGCAAAAAGATTGCAACGGAAAGCGGGAAAAAGCTCCTAAAATATTTCGCAGGATTACTTCAAAAAACGAAAGCGGAGAAAAATTCCCCGCTTTGATTAATATTAATATGACTAACATTTACTTCTTTCCTGTAAGCCATTGATCCTGAAGTTTCTTTTCTTCCGGAGTCGGATTGGCTTTGAACTGAATGGTTTCCATAGTCATTTTTTCAAGGATGGCTTTTCCTTTAAGGTCCATTTTCTCGGCCTTTCCGCCGTTGTCTCTCAGAACAGTCACTGTTACATTCTGACCCTCTTTAATGGTCTTAGAGTAATTAATAAAATCCTGAATATTCTGTATATTAATTGTTTTTCCGTCTAAAGCTACAACCTTGTCTGTAATTTTGAATCCGATACTTTTTGCAAATGGTGATAAGGCAAGGCTTTCATCAAAAACGAATGCGTTATCTTTTTCATCATATCCTGTTTGGTTTGCATCTTTAATAAACCAGAAAATCGGTGGGGTTTCCTGTGATTTCAATTCTACGCCAACCATGTTTAAATATTGTGCATAAGGAGTAGGCTGGCTTCCTGCAATATATTTGTTATAAAAATCTTTTACCTGAGGATAGCCTGTAACGGTTACCAGCTCATCAATCAGTTTGTCATCTTTGAACGGTTTGTTTTCTCCGAATCGCTGAGACAGCTTTCTGATCATATCGCGGTATCCCATTTCACCGTTGGACAGCTTTCTGAGCTCAATATCCAGACACATAGCGAGAAGTGCGCCTTTCTCATATACATTTCTGTACTGGTCTTTATATTCGTCAAGAAGAACATTTTTACTCATTACCGTAAAAGGCATGGTATCATTGTAATTCTTTGAATTTTTAATTTTCTCGTTCATTCTCTTAAGAAACTCTTCTTTTGTAATCAGGCCTTCCTGAATCTGGAAGAGATTGGCAAAATATTCAGTCCCTCCCTCATACATCCAAAGGTGCTGAGACATTTTCGGATCTGCATAATCAAAGTAATGAATTTCTTCAGAATGCGTTTTCAAAGGGTTTACGGTATGGAAAAACTCATGCGAAACAACATCTGTAATGGTTGCATCAATAGCTTCTTTCGGCATCATCTCAGGCAATACGACACTGGTGGATTCATGATGCTCTAATGCACCGAATCCTTTGATCTGAGGACCGTCTCCTCCTGAAAGATACAGCATGATTGCATATTTCTTGTTGGTATTCATATCACCCAGGAATTTCTTTTGGGCCACTACCATTTTCTCAAGATTATCTTTAAAATCTGCTGCTTTATATTTTCCGGAAGGGGAATATACTCCTAATACAAGGTCCATACCTCCTGCATTGAAGGTGATATAATCCGGTTTGGTATACATTAACGGAGAGTCGGTAACTTTTGCATAATTAGCCAGCGTAAAAGTGTCTGTAGCATCCGACTTATCCTGATCTACCAAAGCCGTTGTTCCGTAGAAATCCGCAGGTTTCTGAATCACCAGCTGGTACGGTACATCCTGCATGTCATCAATATATCCAATGAATCCGTGGGTATTGATCAGGTATACTTTTCCTGCTTCAATATCTGTTCCTGATGGCGAAAAAACAGCTTTATGCTTGGAAGTATCCATTTCATCATCAAAACTGTCGTTGACAAGATAAGTAACTTTGGATAAATTTTTGGCATTCTTGAGGGCATACGTATTGTCATTTACTTTGGAGAATGGAATTTCCTTTCCTTTGTTGTCTAAAAACTTAATGCCTTCCACAAACCTTCCGTAATCATCTACAGAATAGGTTCCGGGTACCGTTTTTGGAAAATGAAATTTTACGTCACCAGATTTCATGTTTGGGAACTCCATAGTGACAGCTACTTTATCGTCTTTTACATTAACAAGATCGATTGTAGTTTTAATGGATTGGGCATTTACCAGAAACGCTGATAAAATACCTAAGCTAAATGCTAATTTCTTCATCGGGTTTAAAATTATTATTAAGTAGTTGCTGAAAAATTAATTTCGTTACAAAGCATTGTGTTAAAATATAAAAAAAAGCAAATTCTTTGTTAAAAAATTTGCCTTCATATCATTTTCCGCAGTTATTGTACCTTTCTGTAATTAATATAATAGTTTTTATTGAACTGTACAGGGCTTCCCTTTTTTAGTTTTACCGTCTGCCACTGTTCGGTAGGGTTTATCGTTTGCTCACTATCGATTCTTATAGGTAAATTGAAGTTTTTAACCACGTTGGTATACCTGAACTTCAGTTCTTCTCCTTTTTGCTCATATTCAAGAACAGGAATTTTTACAGACCTCAGGTATTGGTTGAAAACACTCGAAAAGTCAATTCCCGATTTTTGTGAAATATAATTTTCAATCTGTTGGGTCGTCACCGTCTGATGGTAAAAATCTTTGTTGATCCCTCTTAAAATCTGCCTGAATTTTTCATCATTGTTGATTACCTGACGAATGGTATGAAGCATACTCGCCCCTTTAGGATACATATCGCCGCTTCCTTCATTTCTCACCCCGTATTTTCCGATGATAGGGATATCGTTACTCACCGTATTGTGGATTCCCTGCATGTAAATGTCCGCTGATTTTTTGTCCATGAATTTTTCTGTGAACAGCACTTCAGAATACATGGTAAATCCTTCATGAACCCACATATCTGCCTGGTCCTTTGCCGTAATATTGTTGGCAAACCACTCATGGCCGCTTTCATGGATAATGATATAATCCCAGTTCAAGCCGACTCCTGTCCCTGAAAGATCTCTTCCCAGGTATCCGTTTGCATATTGGTTTCCGTACGCAACATTACTCTGATGTTCCATACCCAGATACGGTGATTCTACAAGCTTGTAAGAATCTTCATAAAAAGGATAAGGTCCAAACCAGTATTCAAACGCGGAAAGCATCGGTTTTACCTGCTGAAACTGTTTTTTAGCCTTATCAAGATTGTAATCTATTACCCAATAATCGAGATCCAGCTTACCTTTTTCGCCATTAAAAGTATCTTTAAAATTGACATACTTTCCGATATTGGGAATGATAGAATAGGCATTGATCGGATTTTTGACTTCCCAGGTGTACGCTGTTTTATCACCTTCCGGTTTTTTACTGATGAGCCTTCCGTTTCCGACACCAACCAGATCTTTTGGTGTAATGATTTTCATGACCACCCCGTTTTCGGGTTCGTCGCTCCAGATATCTTTGGTAGGAAGCCAGATTGATGCTCCGATACCTTCGTCGGCAACACTCATCCACGGATTTCCTTTTTCGTCTTTGGTAAATACCCATCCACCGTCCCACGGCGCATTTCTCGCAATTCTCGGATTCCCCGAATACGAAACAGTGATGGTATATTTTTCACCTTTTTTAAAAGTTTTATCAGATTTAATCCAGATAAAATCTCCATCCTGCTTATATTCTGCAATAGGAAAGCTTGCTTCCACTTTATCAGCTTTCATCGGCTGTTGAAGGTCTACCTGAAACGTAGGATTTTTAACATCTTTAGTGATTTCAAAGCTGATTGTATTATTTCCCTTTATGCTTTTCGCAGCGAAATCAGGTTCCACGGAAAGATCATACTTCTTTACATCCCAGAAGTTTCTGAATGCTGTATCTGAACCTTTCAAAGTGTCCTGTTTCGTAAACGTTTTACCTTTCTCGAAAAACTGTCCGAAAACTAGGCCCGAAGCAAATAAAAGAGTATATGAAAGTTTTTTCATCTGAATTTAAATTACGGAGACTAAAATAAAGAATTAATCAATGCTGACATTCATTACCAACGGTAAATCTGTTTAATGAGACGGAAAAAATAAAGTTTTGTTACATTCTTTGTAGATGTCATTTTGTAATCAATTATTCTGTCGTGAGATTCCCCTCCTTTGGAGGGGTGGCAAAATTCAAGAATTTTTGACGGGGTGGTCAAAAACGTTAATCTAAAAAGGCTTATGATCAATATTTTTTAAAAGTAATTCTATTCCCGACAAAAACCCTAGCCGTGATTGCAGCGGAAATCCTTTTTGAAAAAAAGATTGCAGCGGAAAGCGCGAATAAGCTCCTGAAAAAAATCCCGCAGAAAGTATCCGCGGGAATATGTTTTAATGTTTTTGAAATTAATTCTTAACAGCCGGCAAATTACCTGCCGCTTTCTGTACCTTTTTGTACGTATAGGCACACATCACAATGCTGAATTCATAGAGCAATAACAATGGCAATGCTGCCATCATCATACTTAAAACATCTGCCGGAGTTATGATTGCTGCTACCACCATGATGAGAACGATCGCGTGGCGACGGTATGTTTTCATAAAAACCGGGGTTAATATTCCTATGGTTGTAAGGAAATAAATAAGGATCGGAAAAAGGAAAATAACCCCCATCCCCAGAACAACCTGTAAAAATAAAGTTGTATAGTCACTCAAATCATACAGCGGAATAATGATATCCGAAATTTTAAAGATAACTCCGAAATTGACCGCAAAGGGGAGAATAAGGTAATAGCCGCATAATACTCCCGTCATAAATAAAATCCATACGGAATTGATAATAAAGATGGAATTTTTTCTTTCATTGGGATGAAGGGCCGGACTGATGAACCGCCACAGTTCCCAGACAATGTAAGGGAAAGCCAGAACAATACCGCCAAATATAGATACTGCCATCATTACGTTGAACTGCTGGTACAATTTGCTGGCACGCACCGGAAAATCTTTAGGAAGGTGAATGCTGTCTTCACCCAAAATCATTCTTGAAAAGTGATTGACCATTTCAAAAGTGGCAAAATCGTTTCTGGTGGGACCGAAAAAAATATGATCCATGATCCAGTTGATGTTAAATCCGATAATAACTGCCGCAATGACGATGGCAAGAATCGAACGGATGAGGTGACCTCTTAATTCTCCAATATGTCCAAGGAAAGACATGTCTTTTTCACTCACAGGATGCTATTTTTAAGGTTTCAAATGTATGAAAAAAGTTTCGGTATTATATAACGTTAAATCTTTCAGCTTAATTAATTCCTTCGTCCAGCAGCTTGTGAAGATCAATAATTCCGAAATACTTTCCGTTTTCCGTCACAACAAGCTGTCCGATATTGTTTTCTTTTAAAATTTTCATGGCTTCTTTTGCCAAAGCCGTTCTTTCAATGGTTTTCGGCTTGGCAGACATTATGTCCTTTGCCAGCACTTTTGAAATATCATCACCTTTCAACAGCATTCGTCTTAAATCTCCATCCGTAATAACCCCAATGATTTCATCGGCATTGGTAACAACGGTAATCCCGTGACGTGATCCGCTGATGGAGATAATAACGTCTTTCACCGTATCCTGTTCCGTAACCTGGGGCTTTTGAGAAGAGAGAAAATCGTCCACTTTAGAGATCAGGTTTTTCCCAAGGCTTCCGCCGGGATGAAATTTTGCAAAATCATTGGCTTTAAAATCATTCATCTCCATTAAAGCGATAGCCAACGCATCTCCCAAAGCCATCTGCAAAGTGGTAGAGCTCGTTGGCGCAAGCTTATTGGGGCAGGCTTCCATATCAACATGGGTATCAAGGATGATTTCGGAAAACTCGGCAAGTTTGCTTGTTTTGTTACCTGTCATCCCGATCAGGGCTGAAGAATAATCTTTAAGATAAGGAACAAGGTTAACAATTTCCGGTGAGTTTCCGGAATTGGAAATGCACAACACCACATCCTGTTTCTGGATCACACCCAAATCTCCGTGTATTGCTTCAGAAGCATGCAGAAACTGGGAAGGTGTTCCGGTAGAATTCAGCGTTGCCACAATTTTATTTCCCACGTGTGCCGATTTTCCGATTCCCACGACAATCAGTTTTCCTTTTGCAGAGTTGATAATTTCCACGGCGCGGGCAAAATCATCATTTAGTCGGTCGCGGAGTTTTTCAAGTTCTGAAATTTCTATTTCTAAGGTGCTTTTCGCTATTGAGATAATATCGGCTCTTTCCATTTTACTTACGTGAGGCATATAAAAATCACTTAAAAAAACGTATCTTTTAAAAGAATTTTTATTATAAATATAATTTTTTATAAATTCGTTCGCTTTTATTTTAAGCGAAAAATTCATAACTTTGGATTAGATGCAAATTTAGCAATAAAATTAGATGAGCGCAAAAAAAGCCAATTTATC
>Ga0308157_10001327_pt1 | contig 53060 bp, 30 predicted proteins | sample PhyBR1_FD_201035 | JGI IMG/M metagenome (GOLD analysis project Ga0308157, IMG submission 201035) | Phyllosphere microbial communities from UC Gill Tract Community Farm, Albany, California, United States - DLSLB.R1 | ecosystem: Host-associated > Plants > Phyllosphere > Unclassified | place: USA...
ATTAACGTTCGTTAATTAAATTTTGGTTAAAAGGTTATCTGGTTAGAAAAATTATTTCTTAAATATAAAAACGTGCAATAAAAATCCCATCCTGTACTATCCTGCCTTTTTATTGTAAAATATTAGCATGAATGTAAAACACTGCTATATGACTAACTAAATCGATTAATGATCTTTAAAATTAATTTGTTAAATATTTTTTAGACTGATTACTCATACATATTTTAGCAAAAGATGTGAATAGAAAAGCAACATTCCAGTACGGTGTGATGATCATAACTCCTTTGGTTGCAAACTGATTTTTTTAAGTGATGCACTTGACCAAACAGGGCAGCGAATTAAAATTGCTGCCCTGTTGTTTATTAATTAATATATGGTGTAATGGTTACCGGCCCGATTAAACCAGAGGGCATTACCATCCAGTTTGCGGCATCAAAATCTTTATAATTAATGTTTACAAAATTAATTTCGTGGTAATTGCGCCAGGGAATTTTCTTCATATCCATATACCTGATGCGGTTCGCCATTAAATTGACGACTTCTATTTGAATGGTATTATTACCCGGCTTAAGGTATTTGCCAATACGGGCCTGAAAAGGGATACTCCATAAAATACCCACCTCTTTTCCGTTAATCCATACCCTTGCGCTTTCATCAACCTGGTTCAGGTTTAATACATATTCTTTAGCCGATTTCTCTTTTAAATTGAAGCTGGAGTTATAAACACCAGTGCCCGAAAAGGCTTGCAATTCAGGATCGCTTAGTTCCGTCCACGATACCAGTTGATTAAGCTGCTGGTCCGCCGGAATTTCTGGTCCACCGGTTGTAAAATGTAAACTCCAGGGTTTAGTTACGGCTATTGGGTTAGCTGCCTTATTGAGGTAAGGCCAGGGTTTATTTCCAGAAAAATTAGCCCCTAGCTGTAAAAAAAGTGTCTCTCCCGATTTAAGCTGTACGCGTATTTTTCCATTTTCCACTGCTGCCAAACCTATGGCAGTACTTTGCGGATCCATAATTAAAGCTGCACCTACATCGTTAAAGGGTACATATGTATCAATATCTTTAGCAGTATGGTTAACCAGGTAATAGTATTTTCCGGTATGGGTTTTACGCCTGATAAACTGCAATCCTGAATCAGTTAGTACCTCCCGGTTAACGGATACCGAAGCAAGTGCCTGCTGCACATTACCGCCAAGTATAATTTCGCCTTTTCCGGTTTTAAATGTTTTAATACCATCATTCCCTTCGGTAAAAGCCAGTTTAGCTAAAATCGATTTAAATTGAAGCCGCCTTGTACTCAGATTATTTAAACCAGGTACATCTTGTGGTAAAGCCTGAAAAATGACCCTGGCGCCACTATTGGCCAGCTGTACAATGCTGTTTAACGTTTCAATACTCATCATTTCACATTGCGGAACAAGCAATACTTTATACGGAGCAGCGGCATTACTGGTACTAATCAATCCGCCATTAACCGTCGAATTTTTAAGCAACCTATCAGATGCAAAATCGTAAGCATAACCCGATTTCGAAAGTTGTTTGGCGAGTTTATAAAATGGGGAAGGATACAACCATTCGTCAACATCGTGCACTTTCAGGGCCATATCCAGGCCTTTAGCCTTATTCCATACATCATAAACCGGCCAATAAATTAAAATTTCGTTATCGGCTTGTCCGGCCTGAAGGATGGATTGGCAGCGGGCAATATAGCTGTTTAATCCCTGTACCTGTGGCCATAAACTGTTATTGGGGTTCATTTCTACCGATGCATAAAACAACCAGCCGGGCCATGGCACATTGGCGGGCGAATGGGCAGTGCCATGATAAAAAACATGGTTAATACCTGATAGAAAAAGCTGCTCTACCTCGGGTTTACATTGCGAAAAAGAAGTCTTAAAATGCTCGGTAAGCCAGGTAAATGTTTCGGCCGAAATCAGCTTTTTGCCTCCCGTATGCCCTGCCGATGAGGCAAATTTCGACATAATCGGATCAGGATCTACATTTCTGACATCGCCTGGATCGCGCCTAAGTCCAGGTATTGGAAAATAGCTCGAACCAAAAATTTCTGTCTCTGGAATATCAACCGCTCCATATAAATCGAGCAGGTTACCCGGCGAACCATGCGATTGATTTTTGGTTTTAGATTGGAAGCCGTGCGCCCAGGCAGTCCAGTTTTGAGTAAAGTTATGGAGCAAAAGTTCATCCATGGTCTCCCGGTAATCGGATTTTAAACGGGCCAGGTTTTCGCCGGTAGAATCTTTACTGCTTAATTCTTTAATATAACTGGCCAGATCGTACCCACGGTTTTTTCTAAATTCCTGAAAAAAAGAAGGTGTCCATGTAGCGCCATAAACTTCGTAACTATCGTTAAAAAACGACCTGATTCCCTGTGGCTTGTTGTTAAACGCATCGGTAAATCTCTTCAGGTAAACATTTACCGAGTTTTTATCCAGGTGATCAAGCGTAAAACCTTCTCCCCCAGGTGCTGCCCGTTTAACCATTTGCCTGGTTTTACCAGAAAATGCAGCATAAATAGTCCAGTTTCCACTTACCGGCGACCAGTTAAGCGTTCCATTCGGTTGCACTTTCGAAAACAGATTGAGTACCTCTCCGCTTTCGCTATAAGCTGTTACGGCCTGTAAAGGGGCAAAATCTTGTTTAGCTTCTTTAATTTTAATAGTTTCAGACAGCTTTTCGCCTGCTTTTAGCACGTATTGCTGAATAATTAGTTTAGTTGCTGCATTTTCAGGCTTAATCTGCGGCCCACCAAATGGCCAGCCTGTGCCTGTATTCATGTCTACACCTAAACCCAGAGCATTGGCTTTGTTAACGGTAAAATGTAAACTATTCATCCAGGCAGGCGATAAAAAATCAAGATATTGCTTTTCATAGCCTTTTGCACCATAAATGGGCGTAATTTCTACTCCACCCAAGCCTGCATCTTTGTATTTTTGCAATACGGCAGCCAGATTTTGTTCGTCAACAGCGTTGCCCATCCACCACCAGCGGGTCCAGGGTTTCATTTCTTTTTCAATAACCGGCCAGGTGGCTGTTTTATTTACGGGTTTCTGTGCGCCGGCAGTACCACAAAGTAATGCACACCATAACAGAACAGCATAACATTTACGTGTTTGCATATTTTTAAGCTAAGTGGAAAACCATTTCCAACGGGAATGTTTTAGGGGAATTATCGGCATTGGTTTCCATGATGTCGGCCATGTAAGCCCACCACTTCTGTACAATTTGTGTGCTCCCCAGATCCTGCGATGAGCTCCCGTTCTGCTGCTGTACTGCAAACAGGCTGTTCGTTTCTTCATCTAAAAATATAGAATAATCGCTTATTCCACTCTCCTTTAACAAGGTAGCTAACTCCGGCCATATTTCATCATGGCGTTTCTTGTATTCTGCTTCAAAGCCTGGTTTAAGTTTCATTTTAAATGCAATTTTCATGTTTATTGATATTATTTATCGTTTAGGCTCGTGCGGCTAACCATCAGCTGTGGTTCGTGTCCTCACAGACCACTTTCTTACCCCGGATTGCCGCTTCCCTTGCCCCATTTTAATAGATTTATCCACTTCAGGGTGCCATCCGAGAGTTATCGGCTCGGGATGATGGCAAATGTTAGTTAATTTACCGTAAAACTCAAATCTGTACGGTTATCACCGGTAGATTTAACCCAAAGTACGCGGTTATTTGTATCGTAATACCAACCTGCAGATTGATCCAGCTGACCGGCATTTTGCAACTGCTTTACCACCGTACCATTTTCTGTAACTGCTTTCGGTGCGGCTTGCCCCTGCCAATGTACCTTAGCCAGATAATGGTGCTTGGCGGGTTTAAAATTTCCGGCAGGCTGATTTATTTTGAGCGTGAAACCAGCCGGTTTTAAGGAAGCTGTAATGGTCGTTAACGCAAATTCCCCTTTTTTATATGCTGCACTTAAATTATCGTCTTCATACAAATCGTATTTGGATTCGCCGTAAGGGAAAATATCCAGGGTAATCACATCCACTGATTTTTGTCCGGTGTAAATCATTTCGGGTTGCATCGGAATAATACTTCCGGCTTTAACAAACAACGGAATGGTATCTAAGGGTGCCTCTACATGATGGTAACTTTTACCTGCATACTTTTCGCTGGTCCAGTAGTTAAACCAGGTCCCTTCAGGTAAATAAACGGAGCGGGTAATGGCCCCTTTTGTGGTTACCGGTGCTACCATTAACTGGTCACCAAACATGTACTGATCGCCAATTTCGTATACATTTTCATCATCCTGATGATTTAAAACCAAGGCCCGCATCATGGGAAGGCCGGTTTGGTATTGCTGGTGCATGGTGCTGTACAGATAAGGGAATAAGCGATAGCGCAGTAAATCGTATTTTTTGAAATTGCGCTGGGCATCATCGCCGTAACGCCAGGGTTCTTTATAGCCGGGGTGATCCATACCAAAAACCAGTGCAACCGGACTAAACATGCCAAACTGGACCCAGCGGATGTACAATTCAGGATCAGCCTGGTGTTCGAAACCGCCCATACAATGGGCCCATGAGCCCACACCAGATAAACCGATATTTAAACCTGCTTTAATTACAGGAGCAAAATACTGCCATTCGCTGGGCCAATCGCCGGCAAAAATGTAAGGATAGCGTTGTATGCCTGCATAACCTTCGCGGGTTTGGTTAAGCCCCCTAAAGCCATTAAATTTTTCAAACTCCAGGAAAGGTGCCTTTGCATAGGCAATCGGGAACAGGTTATGCAAACGCTCGGCATCTTTACCGGTAGGACCAACTTTTTCACTTTCGTTAGCCAATGCGCCGAACGCACTGCCTTCATCGGTTTTCAGAAATTTAGCGCCCAGTTTAGCCACGCGCATCACGCCGTTATCCCACCACCATTGCGTGGCCTTATCATCAAAAAAATTAACAAATTCACCGGGTTTTCCATTCTCTGGGAATGTATAGCCTTTGGCCTGCGCCTGATCCAGAAGGTTCAGTTTTTTAGCATTATCGAAGCGCGGACGCAGGTGTAAACCTACCATTTTATAATTCATGGCATAAAGGCTATCGAACATGGCTTTTGGATCTTTAAACGTCTCGCGCCACTCGAAAGATGTTGCGCCCTTACCCCCTTTTTCACCAAATAAACGCCAGGTCGAATCTAACCAGAGCAGATCGACCGGAATGCCCAGTTCCCTGTATTTTTTGGCCAGTTCCACTACGTAGTGGTCAGATGTTTTTTCTTCGTGCCCCCATGTGCCACCACTGTAGGTACCTGCATGTAAGCCCAAAGCAAACTGTGGTAACATAGGCGATTTACCGGTAAGGCTGGTATAATGGTTTAAAATAGCCGGAAAAGTTGGCCCGTAAATGAAATAATAATCCAGTTCGCCGTCTGTAGCCTTAAAACTGTACTGATCTTTCCGGGTGGCGCCCATATCCCATTGGGTAGCAAACGAATTGTGGAGAAAGATGCCGTAACCTTTGGTGCTCATGAAAAAGGGCACCGGACAATAATTGGCTTCCAAAATATTGTAAGCCCCTATGGCATGTGGCAAACCTTTACCACGACCAACATTTAAAGTTACTTTTTTAAAGCGGCGATCCATGAAATCCATGCGTTCGCCAAACCCGAAGAAGTGCTCGTCGGCCTGCAGCCTTTTGGTTACACTTACCGCAGTATTTTCTTTGCGTACGGCCCCGCGCATCTCCCCACTCAGTAATTTCCCTTTCGCATCAAAAACATCCATTCTGAAAGGGCTTTTATACCATTTAACCGTTAATTTTGAAGTATTGAGCAACAAATGGTCTTTTTTATCGGTTACCTTAACAGCTACATCGGGCCATTGATAATTGATTACCATCAGGTTTTCGTTTGTTTCGAATTTCCCGTTCCAGCTGGTTCTGATCCTGAAGATTTCAGGACTGCAGAATTCAAATTTCACTTCACCATTTGTGGTTAAAAAGGAAATGAGGTTATTTGTTTTTTTAAAATTACCCTTATAATCGCCAATGTTTTGGGCATTAGCAACAGCCAGGCTAAAAATCAAAGTACAGGCAAAAGCCCAAATTCTTTTCGTCATATTTTATTTTATTTCCAACTGATTAACCACTAAACCGGGATCGAGCAGGTAAATTTTAACTGTTGATTTTCCGGGTTTAGTAATCTGATGCCTAGTTATGCCAGCGGCATATCCCCGCAGTACATTCTGTTTCCAGATATTATTTTCTGAAGCTGGCGAAATGTTTATCATTTGCGGCTTATCGTCATCTACACTAATGGCATAACGCACTTTTATACCATTATTTACCCCCTGTGTAGGCAGGCATTTTACCATTATTTCCTGCTCACCTGTTTGCTTAAAATTGACATTATAAACCAAATAGGCCGCATTTTGCAATTTGTTTGCTTCAACAGGTTTAAAGGTAAAAGGATAACAGGAAATACCCTCGCCACCAATACCCAACCCCTTCATTAGCTGTAATGACTGGCCTTTTGGCGAAAATTTATCCTGGTATTGGCCAGCTGGTATAATTGTTCTGCTTGCTGTATCGGCTACTGTTTTTGCAGCAGGTGCAGAAGCTATTGAATCAGCAACTTCAGGCATTTTAAATACGGACAAATCACGTGGTTTCCAGCTCATTATACCATTCCATTTGCCACCAGCAATTTCTTCGTTGTATTTTTTGGTAATTAATTGAATTTCTTCAAATGCTTTTTTAGCTTTTTTAGCATAATCTAAAGCCGATTGATCTCCATTTGCCGCTAAAGACTGACTTTTCTGTGCATATAAAATCTTCTGGTTCATGAGCATGGCACCTTGTACCGGATAAAGAATCAGTTCGAAATAGGCATCTTTTAACCGGGCAGGAATTTTATCGTTTAAAGCCTTGGCTTCCCCGAAAATCACGGTATAAGCAGCCAATCGTACCTCTGCTTGCCGGGAGGAAAATTGTACACTGCCCATGTGCTCGGGTTTGGCCTCATGCCCCAGGCGGTAATAAACAGCCTTAATATGGGCAATCGATTGTGCAAATTCGGTCCCGAAGGTTTCGGCCGCCCAGCTTTCGGCATATTGCTGTGCATTTTCCGGTTTCCATTTGTTAATGTCCCAGGCCAGATCCATGGCAAACTGCGTTTCCATTTCGGCAGGTTTAATATCGCCAACATTAATTACCCATAAGCGATCGGCCTTGTACTGGTAAGCTTTGGTGAGCTCATAAGAAATTAAAGCTGGTGATATCGACGAGAGCCACAGGTAATCGTGCGGCGCCCCCCAATATGAAATGTGGTAATACACCCCGCTCCCGCCTGCCCTTTTCTGTTCTTCGGGATTGGAAAGCTGGCGAATATAACCATGGTTATCATCTGCCCAAACAATGGTCACATCATCTGGCAGTTTTAAACCCGCCTGATACAAAGACAATACTTCTTTGTAGGGACAGAAAATCTGCGGAACAGAATTTACCGGTACGCTAATGTTTTTACTTAGAATAGCCCTTTGGTCAGCAATTACCTCGCCCAGTAATTTTACTTTTTCATTTTTATCTTTTGGTCCCGGCATGCTCCCATCGTGAATACCGCGCATACCAACCGTGTAAACCGATTCGTAACTTTTAGCCTGCACTACCCGGTCGGTCCAATATTGGGCAATTTCGTTTTTATTGAGGTCGTAGCGCCATTCGCCGGGCTTTTTACCATACTCGTGTTCGAAATTTTCGGCCCATTCAAATACATTGTTCCGCAGCATGGGTTCGCAATGGCTGGAGCCTAAAACAATGGCATATTTATCGGCCATAACTGGATTGTTGGCGTAATAATAAAAAGCTTTGGTAGATGGGTGCATGCCAGGCCAGATGTAATTGGCCTTAAGCCTGAGCAATAGCTCGAATATTTTGGTGTAGGTTTTAGGACCGATATCTTTCACACCGGTATCCATCATCTTGGCTGCCCATGGCTGGATGCCCCAGTCCTCATCATTAATAAATATCCCCCTATACTTAACGGATGGTGATTGTACTATACTTTTACTGCCCAGCACATACAGATTTTTTTTTCTTTCAGGTTTCACATCTGCCCACCAGCAAAGCGGCGAAACCCCTAACCTTCTGGAAAGTTCGAAAACCCCGAAAGCAGTTCCGCGGCGATCGCTGCCTGCAATAACCAATGCTCTTTTTACGCCTTTCATTGGATTTTCGATTACTGAGATAGAAAAGGTTTCCCATTTTCCACGCAGTGCCGATGCATTTATTTTGCCCGCTTTAGCCAGCTGATCAATGCAGGCTGACTGACCCAGCGTACCAATAATAATAGAATAGGTATTTAGCGCCTGATTAGTTTTAAGTAACTCAGGCGTTAGTCCCGTTAACTCACTGATATCCGACTTAAAGGCTTCGGCTGCAATGCCCACTACTTCTGCATCTTTCCCATCGATATAAATGGAAGCGGCTTTACCTGTAGCTGCAACCGGGAAAGCCAGCGGACTGTTCGTTTCAGTAACGGTCAGATTATTGGTTTGTGCCGCAACCTCCTGAATAAAAAACAGGATGAATCCCCATAAAAGAAACAGTTTGGCCGGTTTCATTCCCTATCTATTAAGTTTATAAACTTCAGTTCCGGCCAGTAAGAAACAACCTAAACCATAATCTTCGAAATCGGGCATACTGGTATAACTTACTGGCTGGCCATCTTTGGGTTCTTTACCGGTACCTTGCACGTAGCCAATAAAACCATTTTTTTGAACAGCATCTTTGGTCATGGCGTTCCAGGCTTTGGCAATAATGGGCAGGTAGGTTGCCCGGTCTAAAATGCCCTGGTTTACACCCCAGGCCATGCCGTACACAAATAAGGCGGTTCCAGAGGTCTCTTTACCTCCAAAATGTGTGGCATCGTGCAGACTCACGTTCCAGAAACCGTCGGTACGCTGAATAGGTACCAGGGCTTTCATCATTTCGTGAAAGGTTTTTAAATATTCATCGCGGTGAACTTCATTTTGCGGGATGGTTTCCAATACCCTTGCTAAAGCGGCCACTACCCAGCCATTGCCTCTGCTCCAGTAACAATCTTCGCCATTTGGCTCTTTATAGGGTGGAACAAAATCTTTGTCTCGCCACCAAAGTCCATCCTTGGCATTGTATAAACCACCTCCCTCTATATTTTTGGTGTGCATATACATTTTGTACATGTAACCATAGTAAGTGGTATCGTTGTAAAGTTTACCCAGTTTGGCAAATACCGGCATCCCCATTTGTATGGCATCAATCCAGGTCCAGTCGCCTGCCTTACCAGATTGCATCACCAGATCTATTGAAGCTTTGATATCTTTAATCCGTTCGGGTTGCTTATCCAGCAGGTAAAGGTCGATATAAGTCTGCCCACAAGCCTGATCATCGGCATTTTTGGTTGAAATTCCGTTTCTTAAACCCCAGCGGTGCTTTTCGCCCCATTGTACGGCGTAGTCATAATATTCTTTTTTGGCATCGATCTGGTACAATCCCATCAAACCTTCGTAGTAAACGGCCCTTGTCCAGATGTTACTTGGCCTTTCCTTATTGGTAATGATCGATTTTCCGGCATCAGGCCATTTCTGCATAAAATAGGCATTGGTTTGCTGCAAAACCTTCAAAACCTTTGCTTTGGAAGGGATTTTTTGCGCATACAACAAATTTGTTGTGGCAAGGGCTAATACTAAAATGCTTATGCTTCTTCTCATGATATATCGGATCAAATTCGGTTTAATTGGTTTTGGATTTTACTTTTAACTCGTCGGGGCTATCTTTGGTAAACGTTTCGAACTGGAGTTTAGAAGGGGTTTCGAAAATATCCTGTACAACGTTGAGCGCAACCTCAAACTTCGGATTAAACTGACCGGAAGCCATATATTGCTGTAAACTGTAATACAACTGTTGTGCTGCAGGCATACCCGTCAAATCTGGCCCCAGATTAGCACTCGAAACCATCAGTTTCCCTTTGCCAACCCTGGCCTCGAATACCATGGCCAAACGGCGGTTTAAAAACCAGGTATCAATGGGTTGGATTAAAGGTTTAAAGCCCGAAGGAAAATCTTCGAGATTCATTACCTGCGATTTATTTACGATTTCCCACCACTGCATATCACTGTGGTAATCGGTCGGGAAGCTGGCAAAAGCAGCCTGTTTAGGATCGCAGAGAATGCCCAAAGTATGTGGCGGACGCATTTTAAACCAGGAGGTATTCCAGAAAACAGGCAAAAATGTTTGCGCCACTTCTTTTCCTTTGACCACTTTACCGGCGGCATTTAAGAAAACGCTTCCTCCTTCAGCTAAAACCGATCTGGCCTTATCATCTAAGCTGGTGCAGTAATACACTGCCGTTTTAACCTCCGGTAGTTTGGCCGGATAAACCCAGATGTTCCAGTCGTTGGCAAATTCGGTTCCCTCAATCGCTACTTCCAGGTTTAATCTGGTTGCTACCGTAATAGTACTTAAAGGCATATTGATGTCGCCAATGGCAATACAATTGGTAACTGGCAGGGTTTTAGGGTTGAAGTTTCCCTTACTCACCACGGTACCGTTTTCGGTCTTTAATATCCACGAAAGTTTTGCATTTTGAATGGGTGCTTTACCGAAATTAGCCACCTCTACTGCTGCATTTAAGGTTTCATCGTTGGTAAAAACAAATTTGGAAAGCTTTAACAGCGGAACGGTGCTGTTCGCAAAACGCTTAAATTCCTGAGCTGTAATGTAACCTTTTTCATCCCAAAAGGCATCTAAAACGCCCACCAACGCAGTTCCCTGCCCAGGATAATCATTTAAAGACAATAATTGATAACCATTGTAATTGGGCGTTCTCAGCGCTTTTTCGATTTCATTTTTATAGCAAAGTGCCTGTAATTTACCTGAAGCCATCAGAAAATCGTGTGCTTGAGCAGCCATATCATGATCTTTTAAATCTTCCTGAAATAATTCGAAGTTTTTTGCCCGGTACACACCGGTATATTTTTTAATCTCATCGAAATTCGGGAAAGCACAATATTGGCCCATTTCGTGTGCAACGAAAGGCACAGTAAACTGTTCGATCTGTTTGGCATAGGTGGATATACTTTCGGGTTTGCGACCCCAGTCTAAACCACGGGCGCCCGCACGTACCATAAATTCGTTGTTGGGAATAACCGGCCAGCTTCCTCCTACGGATGCTCCGGTATATAAACGCCGCGAATCTTTAGCTTTCCAGTAATCGTTAAATTTAGTAAGGTATTCTACCTGACGGCCACGTGGTTCGTTTCCGTAAGCCATCATGCAAAAAGAAGCATAATTACCATAGCTTTTAGTCATGCGGTTGGTTTCATCGTAGATAAACTGATCGATAGGCTTACCATCTCCAATAGATGAACCATGATTAGCCCAGCTTGGCCCTTCGGGTTGTAAATAAAACCCTATCTGATCGGCGGCGACAAAAGCTGCCTCTGGCGGGCACCAGGAGTGAAAACGCATGTGGTTCAGTCCATGGGCTTTCGAAATTTTAAAAATCCGGATCCAGGCAGCAACATCCATAGCCGGATAACCGGTTAAAGGAAATTCGCAATTGTTAACCGTTCCGCGTAAAAACACCGGACGACCGTTGATTTCAAAGCTCCTGCCAACAGCTTTAAACTCACGCATGCCAAATTGTACGCTTTTCTCGTCTTTTTTGCCTTCCTTCGAAATTAAGGTAGCCGTTAAACGGTATAAGGCCGGGTTAAATTCGTCCCAGGTGACTATTTTTTCGCCCATAGGCAATTCTATTTCCAAGGTTCCTGTACCTTTATTAATCTGATAGCTGGCGGTTACTGGTTTTACCTGCAGGATACTTTTCGTATTAAAGCTGCTTGCTGCAAGTGTAATTTTTCCGGCCGAAGACTGATTTGCCGGAGCCTTTAGCTGTATTTTAACCTTTGCCGATTTATTTTTGAGGTTAGGATAAACCTGAATATCTTCGAAATATACAGGAGAACCTGCTGTTAAGGCCATTTTGCCTACTACTCCGTTCCAGTTGCCCTGGGTATGATCGGTTAAACTGTGCGAATCCTGCCCAACGTTAATGGCTTTGATGCGGTTATCGATTAACAAGGTAATGGTATGTTTACCCGCTTTTAAGTTTGCTGGTAGCTCGAAATTCTGTGCTACAACAAAGGTAAACTGTGTACCTGCCTCCACATCATCAACCCAAATACGGGTTTCGGAATGCGGGTATTCTAACGATAAAACAATCCGCTTATCTTTCCAGCTGGCCGGGATTTCGATATCTTTCTGGTACCAGGCAGCACCGGTATAATGTTTAGCCGGGGTTAGCCAAAAAGGTATTTTAATATTGCCCGGCTTGCGGTATTTCTCCAACCGCGGATGAAAAAAGTAGGAACTGTCGTAAATACTTCCTGTCCATTTGGTTTTCAGGGTGATGTCATCACCTTTTAAATTTTCGGCCATCGAACCGGGTAGTTTTATCGATTCGGGAAGCACTGTATTGTACCATTTTCCTTTCAGACCTTCGTCTTTGGCATCGGTTTTAAAACGCCATTGCCCGGCAAGCGAAATACTTTGCGCATGAGTCTGGGCATTACTTACGAATATAAAAGCAAGGGCGATAAGCACTTTGAGTATCTGGCGAACCTGTATCTGCATAACAATGAGCGGTAAAATCCGCCTGTATTTGGTTAGGGTGTTAAAATAAGACAATATTTGCGGCTAAGCATCCTGTAGTATCCTGCCCCGGCTATTATTTAAGGTACTTATTCAGTTTATTCTGCTTCAATTTACCAAGTCCTTCAACCACGGCTGCTGCATTTAATTTTGCACCGGCCTCGTTGGTATGGGTATGGTCTTTTTCGGTAAAAAAGGTTTTAACCTCAGCAGCACTCAAAGTCGCATATTTATCTTTAATCAACTGGTTTAGCGGAATAAAATCGATGTGTTCTGCTTTTGCAATGGCCTCAGCCCAACCTGCATAGCTATCTTCGGCTAAAACAACTTTATCGTTTTTTACGGGGTTGCGGGGAATTGGCGAACAGATAATGGGTGTAGCGCCTTTGGCTTTAATATCGTTAATAAATTTGCGCATATACCAGCCATAGGTATAAACTGTTTCCTGCTTTTTCTTAATGGGATTGTAAGTTTCCTTACTTTCCATACCAATCCCTTTTATGGTGCCACGTGCCCGGGCAGTATCCTCTAACGGACTACTGTCGTTATGCCCGAACTGCATCATTACAAAATCGCCTTTTTTAATTTTTACCAGAACAGCGTCCCAAAGGCCATTGGTTTGAAAAGTACGGCTACTGGTCCCGCCAAGGGCATCGTTTTCGACTGTTATTTTATCGCTATTGAATAAATTGCCAATGAAACTGCCCCAGCCCCACAAATCGCCATCGCCTTTGCCTTTTCCGTTTTTTACGGTCGAATCGCCGATGAGGAATAGGGTTGGTTTTTCTTTTTGTTTAAGGATGATGCAGGAAGAAAAGATGAGGAATGCGCTAAGTAAGATTAGGTTCAGGGATTTGGTTGATTTCATTTTTTTAGTGATTACACAGATAATGGTTTACGCGGATTTATTTTCATAAACCTCGCAGGTTTAATTTGTAGCTCGTTTAAAAAACCTGCGAGGTTTTACGCTAAAGCAGATATTTCTTCAAATCGCAATCTTTTAGCGCCTTAATACCTTCAACTACTGATTGGGCATTTACTTTTGCGCCTTCCAGGTTGGTATGGGTATGATCGCCGGGGAAGTATTGTTTTACTTGATCAGGCCCCATTGCATCGTATTTATCGGCCGTAATTTGATTCAGGTCTACAAAGCATGCATTTTCCTGTTTGGCTACCTCTGCAGCCCATTTACCAAAATCGTTATTGGCCCGAACTACTTTCCCATCTTTAAAAATATTTCTCGGGATCATCGAAACCACAATTGGCGTAGCGCCCTTAGCTTTGGTTTCGCGTACAAATTTGCGGATGTACCAGCCATAAGTATGTACCGTTTCTACTTTCCCATCGGGCCAGGTGAGTACTTTGGTTTCTTCACCGGTACCTTTTAAAACGCCTCTCCTTCCCTCCTTGGTGGTATCGGGTACACTGCCATCGTTATGACCAAATTGCATGGTTACGAAATCGCCGGGTTTTAAACTCTCTAAAACTTTATCCCACCGCCCTTCTGAAAGGTAAGTACGGGTACTCCGGCCGGCCATGGCATTGTTTTCGACATGGATTTTAGTGGTATCGAAAAGTGCGGCAATGGGTGTTCCCCAACCCCAGGTTTCTTTATTGGAATTGCGGACAGTAGAATCGCCAATGGTGTGCAGGGCAGGTTTATTGGGTTTTATAAAAGCAGAGGCCAAAAAGATCAGGCTGGCGATTGCGATAAGTTTTTTTGGAGCAAGTTTCATTGTATTTTTATTGAGTTGGATTCTTTTATCTGTACTTTACTTTTAGGTTCAACAAGTACAATATTTGGTTTAGGGGCCTCCTTCATACCATAGCCAAAATAGAAGCCGGTATGTGGCGGCTGGTTATAGCCATCATTTTGCCAGGCAATGCTTAAACGGTACTGCGGATCGTGCATTAAAGTATAATTGCGGTGCTCAGTGGGGATGGTGGTGGTATAAATACGCAAACTCTGGTTATCGTAAGCCCGCAAAATCAGCTCCTCGCGCCAATCGCCAAATAAATCGGCACTTAGCGCCGGGGTGGATTTAGTGCCATTGTTTGACACGGCACCCTCGGCGGTAAAAAGCCGGCCAGCATTGTACTTATCAATGTGATTTCCATCCAAAAGCTCGCGAGAGAGGTCTTCATCCCAGTAAATTAAAAAATTAGTAGACCGGGGCTGATTACCAATCCGGTTACCCTTAATATCATATAAACCATTTGAGCCCGACCACCACATTTGTGCACCCACACGGGTAGGATCAATATTATCGGCCACACCGCGCCCTACATCTTCATCTTCAGATCCCTGCCATAATATTTTGCCTGTCCTGGCATCGTAAACTGCCGCCCCGGGTCCTTTGGTTCCCTCTTCTATTTCATGTACACCAAAAACTTCTAAACCCGGGTGTTCAGGATCAAGATCCGAAACGTGAATGGCATCGCCATGCCTTAAACCAGTAGTGTACAAACCCTTTCCATTATCATCCACACACATCGAGCCGTAAATAATCTCATCTTTTCCGTCGTGATCAACATCGGCAACAGTTAAATTATGATTTCCCTGCCCCGAAAATGGATTCCTGCCATCTTTGGTGTCAAATACCCAGCGCGAGGTTAATTTACCATTGCGCCAATCCCAGGCAGCCAAAACGGTACGCCCATAATAGCCCCTGCACATCACTACGCTGGGGCGTACCCCATCTAAATAAGCTACACAGGCATTAAAACGGTCTGCGCGGTTACCGGTATTATCGTTTTTGCCGTTTCCACCACGACCGCCCCAGGCACCTATATCGCCCCGCTCAGGAATGTAATCGGTAGTGGCCAGGGCCTCACCGGTTCTCCCACTAAAAACGGTTAAAAATTCGGGGCCATCTAATATTTTACCATTCTGATTTCGCCAGTCTTTTGACGCATCGCCAATCACTTTCCCCTTACCGTCTACTGTACCATCGGCCGTTTTACAAACCATTTCGGCCAGGCCATCACCATCCAGATCATACACCATAAACTGGGTGTAATGGGCACCTTCGCGGATGTTTTTACCCAGGTTAATTTCCCATAAAAACGTTCCATCAATTTTATAAGCCTGAAAAATGGGGGGATCCGTTAAGCCATTGGAAGAATTATCGCGGCTACGGCCGGTTTGATGTACAATAATTTCGTATTCGCCATCCCCATCCAGATCACCAACCGAAACATCATTTGGGGTATAGCCCAAAGGTGTACGTAGAGGCACAGTTAAATATTGTTGAACAGCCGGTTTTGCTGCGAGTGTAAAAGCAGCGCTGGCTTCCTGCTCCTGGTTTCTAATCACCGGTTTTACAAAATAACTGTTTGTCGAGTTAAAATCGACACCGGTATCTGTAAAATTGGTTCCTTTGGTTAAAGGATCCTTATTGAGTTTTTTAACGGCAGCCCCTCCGGCTTTACGGTAGAGGTTAAAACTAATCTCCTCAGCATCAGTACCCAGCATGCGCCAGCTTACATAAACCGAATCTTTATTCTGGCGTACAGCAATTACCCCACGGCCTAGTTTTTCCATCTGGCGCTGAGCGTTTACCTCTTTGGCGTTAAATAAGACCGTTAGTAACAATAAAAGGGTTAACAGGTTAAGACGCATAATTAATTTCTGATCCTAAAAAATATTGAAAAATACTTATTCATTAGTTTATTGTACTTTATATCCGGTTTTAGCAGCAACAGCAGTTCCTTTATCGGTAATACCATCGGCTTTAATGCGCACATTGCTCTTATTATCGCTGTTGTAATACGTGATCACCGCCTCGCCGTTTTCATTTGTTTTTACAGCAGGGTTCCAAAATACAGTTGTTCGTAAATCCTTGCTTTGGGTTGCGGCATTGGCATAATTAGGCGAATAAAAAGTGCGTGCATTGTAATAGCCATTTAAGTTAACATTCAAGAGGTTTAAGTTGGCCCCACGAAACGCTTCATCTTTTAATATCAGGCTAACGAGATAAACATCATTACCAGTACTGCCAATTAAATGCTGTACTTTAACCTGATTGATCTGATCCATGGTTAAGCTGTAATAATCGAGGCGCTCAGCGACCAGCTCTTCGCGGTTGTTTACTTTAATTCTTGGCCTGATTTTTTTCCCATTGGCAATAAAGGCTACACCTTCATTACCTGTACTGTCACCGTCATCTAACGGCATAGCGCCATTGGCTTTCGTTAACAGAAAATGTTCCAGCCCTTTATACGAGTAATCGGCAGCTGTAATGTTAAAAACCTGTTCAGGATAGCCAAAACTGGTAACGGTTTCTTCAAAAAGATTAATCTGTTTGCTCCTGGCTGCTTTAATTTCTATTTCACTTAGCGTAATCGAATCGCCGAATTTATAAGTACGGTTATAATCCATGCGTCTGCCTAGCTCTACGTTTAAAACATTTGGAATGCCGGTTTGCGGCATCTTTAGGGATTCCAGGCTTAAAGGTTTAACTAAAGTATCGATCTGTAGCCAGCCCCCTTTTTTACCCTTATCATCTTTCGAAGATATTTTAATGGCCTGGTTACCATACCACTTTAATCCATCGATGTAATACCTTCCGTCCTGATCGGTTTTAGTGGTAAACAATTTATCGCCGGTAAAATTAGACCCGAACAAAGTGATATTCATATTGGCAAGGGGCTTATTGGCCAGTTTTTCTCTCACCGAGCCTTTAATGGTTATTCCCGGCTCGGGCATATAGCTGATTTTAATGCTCGAATCGTCCAGTTTTTTCCAGAGATAATCTCTCCAGCCCTGGGTAAGCAAAAGCAGATCGAGCTGTTTTAAACGGGATGGATTGGTGACATCAAAATACTGGGCTGCATTTTTAATCTCGCCCCTGATTTCTGATTGCAGCAAGAGGTAAGCCATGATATTTTGCCCGTCATCAGGAATCATTTCATCTACCGCAGCCAGCGAAAGTGATGTTTTAACCGGCTGACCTAAGGCATTGCTGGTTTTAATTTTTAAAGTTACCTTTTCGCGGGGCTTGTAAGCTGCTTTATCAGCTATAATGGACAGATTGATATTTTCATCCCCCTGTATAAATACCAGTCTTTCGCAATTTGGCCTGCCTTGATCATCGACCAGGGTGAGCGCCGAAATCCCCCGGGCAAAACCTTTGGTTGGAATACTAACTGAAACCGTAGGCTTACTGAGTTTAATGGCTCCCGAATAAATGACATCGCCTGCGTGTTTAACCAGAATGGAAAGGCTTTTATCTTTTAAACCGGCAAAAGTGGATTCATTGGCACTGATTATCGCTTTAATAGCCACAGGATCGGTGGTAACATGTAATGAAATTCCCTTACCCAGTATAGCCGGCAAGGTGGCTGAAAATTTTTCCTGACCGTAATGTCCGGCAACGCGGTATTTTTCGCCTGCTTGTGGGGTAAAAGCAAAAATTCCCATTCCGGCTTCGGTAGTGTTAAACGTAACTACGGTATCTCCTTTTGAGGAAATAACACTCGCGGTAGCTTTCAAGCCGTTTCCCAGCTCATCATTGGTTTTAAAAGCTACAATGCTGGTTAAACCCTCTACCAGCGCACCACCTTCAGGGAAAAAAGCAATTGATTTTGTTTTGCCTGAGGCAGCCGCTTCACTCTTCTTCTCCGGATTGCGGCTAAAGTAGGAAGCATTTTCTACTATGTTATTGCTGATATAAATCCTTTTCTGAAATACAAAATCATTCCCAAAATTCCGCATCCAGTTGGTGTAAGCCCTGATATTGTACCAGCCTGATGGGATGGAATCTTTCAATTCAAAATCGCCTTTGCCCAAACCACCATCTATCCTGATAATTTTACTGTCGCGCACAATCGATTTAGAAGAAACCAACTCTACCTGTAAATTATTACTGGTGGCCGTTAAACCTGTACTTTTGCCGTTAACCAGGTAAGCACTAAACCAAACGGTTTCGCCTGTGCTGTAATAGCTCCGGTCGGTTTGCAAATATGCTTTTTCGAAAAACAGCTTTAGTGTTTTAGGGTCGCCAGCATGGGATACACCTTTTTGTTGGGCATATGTAAGCAAACCAGATAAAAGGGATAAAATTATCAGAAAGTATTTTTTGGGCATCGTGTTATGTATTAATCTTTAAAACAAGACATTTATCTGCGTACTGGATTAATACCCTTTGGAAATTAAACAATCTCTTATAGTAAAAGCCTGGTGGCAATAAACCAATGTTAAAATGGGACCTCATAAACTTGTAATTTGGTTAGCATGGCCTAACAAAGCGCCCGGGCCCCGTTAATGTTGCATCCGAATGTAGAAAGTATATTTTTAACCTGCATCCTGTGGTATCCTGCCTTTTTGGTGTGATAATATGTTACAGTAATCATTTCGAAGTATTTGACTCTAATTATTTCTGATTATCAGGTAAAAAGTTACCAAAATCAGCGATTTAGCCCTTATTCACAATCCTAAATCCAGCAATACCCGGACGTTAACATTGTAGAATTTTATAAATCAAAAAAAATAATCGTACAAATAACGTTTATTATTTTAAATATTTTACTTTTACGATTATAATCTTCCAAATATTAAACCGTATGAAATTAAATTCTCCGCTCAAGGGTGTTGTATGCACATGCGTGATCTATGGTCTAACTGCATTTGGCTTTGCTCCGGATGCACTGGCTCAATCACCCAAAACCATTAAAGTTAGCACCGATTTATCCATTGCTAAGGTACAGCCTGATATGTGGGGGGTATTTTTTGAAGACATTAATTTTGGCGCAGATGGCGGGATTTATGCCGAACTGATTAAAAACCGCTCGTTCGAATTTGCCAAACCTTTAATGGGCTGGACGATTCAAAGAACACGACCAAAAGAAGGCGAAATACTGGTGGTAAACCGCAAAGAGCTGAATGCTGCCAATCCACGTTATTTACAGGTAAAAAAAGAAACCGACGATTTTGAATTGATAAATGAAGGTTTCAAGGGTATTGGCGTTAAAAAAGGCCTGCGTTACGATTTTTCGGTGATGTACCGCCAGCCAGCCAAAGGAGTTAAACTGGTGCTTTTATTAAAAGATGCCAACAATAAAATTATTGGGCAAGGCAATTTAAATCCCGAACAAACCGGTACTGGCTGGAATAAACAATCGGCTAGCTTTACCGCAACCGAGACTGATCCGAAAGCCACATTTTCATTGCTTTTTCAAGGTCAGGGCAATATTGACCTGGATATGATTTCGCTGTTCCCCGGCGATACCTGGAAAAACCGGCCGCAAGGATTAAGGGCAGATATGGTGCAATGGTTAGCCGATATGAAACCCGGATTTATCCGTTTTCCGGGCGGCTGTATAGTTGAAGGTACCGACCTGGCCAACCGTTATCAATGGAAAAAAACCATTGGCCCGGTTGAAAACAGACAACTGATTATAAACCGCTGGAATACCGAATTTGCCCACCGGGCAGCACCGGATTATTACCAGAGTTTTGGTTTGGGCTTTTTTGAATATTTTCAGCTGGCCGAAGACATTGGTTCAGAAGCTTTGCCTATCCTCAACTGTGGGATGGCCTGTCAGTTTAATTCGGCAGAAGTGGCCTCACTGGATGAACTTGATCCCTATGTACAGGATGCTTTAGATCTGATTGAATTTGCCAATGGCGATATAACAACCAAATGGGGCAAAATGCGCGCAGATTTAGGTCACCCGAAACCTTTTAACCTAAAAATGATGGGGGTAGGCAACGAAAACTGGGGACCTCAATATTTAGAAAGAGTGGCCATTTTCACTAAAGCCATTAAAGCAAAATACCCTGATTTCAAACTCATTAACAGCTCCGGAACAGATCCCGAGGGCGATCGTTTTAACCTGTTAAACACAACTTTAAGAAGCAACAATGCCGATTTCATTGATGAGCATTATTACCGCCCGGCCGATTGGTTTTTGAAAAATGCAGGGCGATATGACAATTATCCGCGCAACGGATCTAAAGTTTTTGTTGGCGAATATGCCGTACATGCCGACAGCAAAATTACAGGCAGCAACCGAAACAACTGGCAAAGCGCCCTGGCTTCAGCTTCGTTAATGACTGGCTTGGAACGCAATGCCGATGTGGTACAAATGGCCTCGTATGCGCCACTTTTTGCTCACATTGATGCCTGGCAATGGGCGCCAGATATGATCTGGGTGGATAACCTGAAATCGTATGGAACCCCTGATTATTATGTACAGAAATTGTTTTCGACTAATAAAGGTACCGATGTGGTAGCCATTACCCTACACGATAAAAATATAACCGGTCAGGATGGCCTATATGCTTCGGCAGTAACCGATAAGAACAAAAAAGAGTTGATCATTAAAATTGCCAACAACTCGGATCAGGCGCAAAATATTGATTTCGACCTGGAGGGCAAACTTAAATTAAAAAACAAAGGCACAAATGAAGAACTGGCCAATACGAACCTGGCCCAGATCAACTCTTTCGAAAATCCGGTAGCGGTAAGTCCGCAGAGCAGTGCCTTTAACCTGAAAAATAAGAAATTAAACATGACTTTAAAGCCTTACTCATTTAACGTCATTAAAATTCCATTTAATTAATAAGCTTTACAGATTATGATGAAAAAATTATTTGCCGGTATTGCCTTGCTAAGTGCTTCTTTGGTAGCACAGGCGCAAAACGAAACCCAGCTTACCATTAAACCAGGTGGCGATCAGCTGGTAAGCAAACACATTTACGGGCATTTTTCAGAGCATTTAGGCCGCTGTATTTACGATGGTTTCTGGGTTGATGAAAACTCAACCATCCCCAACAAAGGAAGGATCAGGCTGGATATTGTAGATGCTTTAAAGAAAATAAAAGTACCCAACTTGCGCTGGCCGGGTGGCTGTTTTGCCGATGAGTACCACTGGCGCGATGGTATTGGGCCAAGAAACCAGCGCCCAAAAATGGTAAATACCAATTGGGGCGGGGTAACGGAGGATAATAGTTTTGGTACCCACGAGTTTTTAGAACTCTGCCAAATGATTGATTGCGAGCCTTATATTGCTGGCAATGTGGGCAGTGGTACGGTTGAAGAAATGGCCAAATGGGTAGAATATTTAAATTTTGACGGCGTTAGCCCTATGACTGCCATCCGCAGTCAGAACGGAAGAGAAAAACCCTGGAAAGTGACTTTTTGGGGTGTGGGTAACGAAAGCTGGGGTTGCGGCGGCAACATGACTCCCGCTTATTATTCAGACTTATACCGCAGATATGCTACGTATGCGCGCAACTATCCGGGAGCTCCCTTGAGAAAGATTGCCAGTGGTGCCAATGCCGGCGATTACAACTGGACCGAAACCTGTATGAAAAACATCGGTAACCAAATGTGGGGTTTAACACTACATTATTATACCATTCCAACAGGCGACTGGGGTAAAAAAGGATCGGCAACTGATTTTGATGAAAAGCAGTATTTCTCGACCATGAAAAATTGTCTAAAAATGGAAGAACTGGTTACCAAACATTCGGCCATTATGGATAAATACGATCCCAAAAAGAAGGTTGCTTTGGTGGTTGATGAATGGGGAATCTGGACAGATGTAGAACCCGGCACTAATCCCGGCTTTTTATATCAGCAGAACAGCCTGCGTGATGCCCTGATTGCAGGTACTACCCTGAATATTTTCAACAACCACTCTGACCGTGTTAAAATGGCCAATCTGGCCCAAACCGTAAACGTTTTGCAGGCGCTGATCTTAACCGAAAAGGATAAAATGATCTTGACCCCTACCTATCATGTTTTCGATTTGTACAAAGTGCACCAGGATGCCAGATACCTGCCGATTGCATTTACCAGCCCTGATTATACTGTAGGCTACCAAAAAATACCTGCTTTAAACGTATCTGCTTCGCAGGATGCCAGTGGCGCCATCCATATTTCGCTGGTTAATTTAGATCCGAAGAAAAAAATTGCGTTAAGCACCGAGTTAGATGGATTGAAATGGAGCTCGGTTAGTGGTCAGATTTTAACTTCGGCCAAGTTAACCGATGTAAATAGCTTTAGCGATACCAATAAAGTACACAACGCCAAATTTACCGGCGCAAAAAAATCAGGGAACAGTTTAAAAGTAGAATTACCAGCCCAATCGATAGTGGTTTTGGAGTTAAAATAAGAACATGAAAAAAATACTTTTTAAAACTGTTTTTTTACTACTAACTGTAACACAAATAGGTGTTGCGCAAACACAGTATCAGGTAAACAGCCCGGATAAAGCCCTTACGGTTTCGGTTTTCATTAAAGACAGAGCTTTATTTTACACCATCAGCAACAAGGCTGAAAAGGTGCTGGATCAATCGGCTCTGGGTTTGGTGAGGGCTGACGAAGATTTTAGTAAAAACCTTTCGCTACTTTCAGTATCCAAAAGCGAGCAAGTAAAAGACAATTATATTTTAAAAAACAGCAAACGGCTAAACCATGAGTATGTGGCCCAAAAAAGGGTTTTCCATTTGCAAAATGCGGCTTCAAAAAAAATGGATGTCATTTTCCAGGTCAGCAATGATGGAGTAGCCTTCCGTTATTACTTTCCCGACCATGATACCAATACCAGACAAATTACCGAAGAAAAAACAGGGTTTCATTTTTTCGAAAGCTCAAAAGCCTGGATGCAACCCATGTCGATAGCCAAAACCGGTTGGGAAGCCACCAATCCTTCTTATGAAGAATATTACCAGAAAGCCATTCCGGTAGGCACGGCCGCACCAACTGCAGCGGGATGGGTTTATCCGGCACTTTTCAACTACAAAAATACCTGGTTACTGATTTCAGAAACTGGTTTGGATAGTAATTATTGCGCTACGCACTTACAGCAAAATTCGGCAAAGGGCAATTACCAGATCGGCTTACCCGATAAAAGGGAAGCTTATACGGGGCAGAATGTCAACCCAGAATCTACCCTACCCTGGTATACTCCCTGGCGCATTATTGCCATTGGCAGCTTAAAAACCGTTACTGAATCCAGCCTGGGCACCGATCTGGCCTACCCGGCAAAAACCAACATCAATGCAGCCAACTTCCAGATGGGCAAAGCTTCCTGGAGCTGGATTGTATTAAAAGACAATTCTATCACCTACGATATCCAAAAGAAATACATCGATTTTGCAGCGGATATGCATTGGGAATATTGCTTAATTGATGTAAACTGGGATAGAAATATCGGATATGATAAAATGAAGGAGCTGGCAGCTTATGCCAGGCAAAAAAATGTAGGCTTACTGCTCTGGTACAACTCGGCTGGCGAATGGAATACGGTAAAATATACCCCAAAAAATAAGCTCAACAACCGTGAAGAAAGGTTAAAAGAATTTGCACGCTTACAGGAAATGGGCATTAAAGGGGTTAAAATAGATTTCTTTGGTGGCGATGGCCAATCGATGATCCGGTATTACCTCGAAATATTTGAAGATGCGGCAAAATATAACCTGAGCGTAAATTGTCATGGCGCTACATTACCCAGAGGCTGGCAAAGAACCTACCCTAACCTGATGACTATGGAATCAATCAAAGGGATGGAATTTATCACTTTTGAGCAGGCCAATGCTAATGAAGAACCTTTGCACGCCACTACCATTCCTTTTACACGGAATGTTTTCGATCCCATGGATTTTACCCCGATGAACCTGTCAAAAATCCCCAATATTAAACGCAAAACTACCAATGCCTTCGAGCTGGCCTTGCCCGTAATTTTTCAGTCTGGCGTACAACACCTGGCCGAATCGCCCGAGGGAATGGCTACTGTACCCGCTTACGTAAAATCGTTTCTGCAAACTTTTCCAGCAAGCTGGCAAGATACCAGATTGATTGAGGGCTATCCGGGTAAATTTGTGGTAATGGCTCGTAAATCAGGCTCAAAGTGGTACATAGCAGGCATCAATGGCGAAAATTCGGATAAAATAATCTACCTTGATTTTTCAAAGTTTAATTCAAAATCGGCAGAAATTATTACTGATGCCGAAGAGGGAACAGATTTTATTACCGGAAGCATCGACCTTAAATTTCCTCCTCCCATCAAAATGAAACCTTATGGCGGTTTTGTAATTGTTGTAGACCAAAAATAAATCATGAAAAAACTATTCTACATCGCTTCATTTCTCATCACTACTGTTTTAAATGTGCATGCGCAGGCTAAAAAAGATATTTACCTGTTTGCTTATTTTAAGGGTAATGGCGAAGACGGGCTTCATCTGGCCTATAGCACCGATGCCTACAAATGGACCGCATTAAAAAATGATCAGTCTTTCCTTACCCCTACGGTAAGCCATGATAAGCTGATGCGTGATCCCTGCATTATCCGTGGAGCCGATGGCTTGTTTCACATGGTATGGACGGTGAGTTGGAAAGATAAGGGAATTGGTTACACCAGTTCGAAAGACCTGATTAACTGGAGCGAACAACAGTTTATCCCGGTTATGGCCAAAGAAGCTGGTGCGCGCAATACCTGGGCACCCGAAATTACCTACGACGAGCAAACCAAAAACTACCTGATTTACTGGGCAACAACCATTACCGGTAAATTTAACGAAACGGCTTCGACTGAAGAAAACGGCTATAACCACCGGATGTATTGTGTAACCACCAAAGATTTTAAAACCTTTTCTGATACTAAACTCCTCTACGATCCGGGCTTTAATGTAATTGATGCCACAATTGTTAAAGATGGCAAACGGTTTATCATGTTTTTAAAAGATGAAACCCGCCAGCCTGCACAAAAAAACATCAAAATTGCTTATGCAGATCAATTGGAAGGGCCTTACAGCACAGCAAGTGCCCCCATTACGGGTAAATACTGGGCTGAAGGTCCCACAACCTTAAAATCCGGCAATAATTGGATGGTATATTTTGATAAGTACCGCGATCATCAGTATGGTGCCATTGTATCTGCCAATTTAAAAAACTGGACAGATGTTTCGGATAAAATTAGCTTGCCCAAAGGCTTAAGACACGGCACCATTTTGCCTATCAAAGAAAAAGAACTTAAGGTCTTATTAAAACAATAATTTAAATCCGTAGCGCTCTAAAAAATGCTACGGATCTGAAAATAACTCCCAATACCCCAAATTCGAGTAAAACAGAATGAGCGGTCGTAAAAGCCGATAGCATGTAATTACTAAATAGATTTCTCCATTTCACTGCGTTCAGTCGAAATGACGGGATTACCTGGCCAATCCTATTTCACCAGTCTCACTTCATACACATTCGCAATAGCTGAGCCAGCATCTGCTACAAACTTCACTTCCAGCTCCGTTTTTAACAATTCCTTCGGAATGCGGTACTCCTGTGTATAAAAAACATTCCCCTTATCGCCACTCAGTTTCACCTGTTCAATGGCGGTACCGTTAACCCAAATAGAAAAATTCCTCTCTTTTTCCTTGCCGTAATATGTTAAGCTCAGCCTGGCTGCCTGCAGGTCTTTATTTTTAAGCGTATAACTAAACCAGCCCTTACCATTTCTAAAATGGCGCTCTGCAAAGGTTCCGTTATCGGTCTGTTCACCTTTAAAGTTATGATCAGATTCTGGCTGTTGCTCACCTGTATTCACCAAATCGACCGTTTGCCGTTCGATTTTCATTTTGGCTTCCTCGGCTTGCTGAATGGCTTTCGCCCTTTCGGGCAAATCTTTAGTGGTGCTGTATGGGAAATAAACAACGTATCGTTTTTCGGCCAAAGTATAAAAAGGCACCAGTTTTAAGTCCTCATATCTGGGTTGGTAAATTGCATTTTTAGCACTAAAAGTTAAACTGTTCTTATCAGTCGGGATAATTTTGCCAGCCAGTGCATTTTTTTCGCCGGCAACCAATGGCGCATCGCTAACCGGAAATAAAGCGCCTGATGCAATATGCCCCATCCGGCTTCCATCAGCAATTAAATTAGGCTGTGGCAAACTATCTAGTGCCGCCGCCAGCACAATTGGCCCTCGTAGAAAGGATACCCAATCCGAACCATCAGGCATAAACTCGGTTGTAGTATGCATCGGTAATACCAGCTTAACTACATCACCGGTAACCCAGGTCCGGTCGATATGCACATAACCGTTCGCATCACTTTTAGCCGTTACTCGTTTCCCGTTCACCAAAACTTCCATTTTCCCTTTATTTACCCATGAGGGATTCCGAAAATGCAGGGCAAAGCGCCGTTTAGTTTTTAACCGAAGTTTAAGTGTGGTACTTTCTGCGTTTGGAAAAAGGGTTTGCTGCGTAATTTGAATACCCTTTTCTGCCCAGTTTAAGGTAGAGGGGATAAAAAGATTCACATAAATATCATTCGCAGCATGGGCATAAATCAGTTCGCCATATTTACCATGGTTTTCCAGTCCTGAACCTACACAACACCAGAAACTCTCCTGCGGACTGGAATAGGTACGGTAATGCCCGGGACGCATCGGGGTGAAATACACAAAACCACCTTCAGGTCTTTGCGAAGAAAGAATATGGTTGTAAAGCGTCCGCTCATAATAATCGAGGTAGGTGTTAGATGGATTGGCCAAAAACAACTGTCTCGTAAGTTTCAGCATATTGTACGAATTACAGGTTTCGGGGCCTTCGCGCGATTCAGTCATCGAGGAAAAATCGTTTGCCGGATGAAAGTGTTCGCGCACGCTGTTACCTCCAATTGCAACCGTCCGATGCTCTACTACTGTTTTCCAGAAAAAATCAGCGGCATTGGCCCAGGCCGTATCCTTATCTAATAAAGCGATCTGCTCAAAACCAATTACCTTCGGAATTTGCGTATTGGCATGCAAACCGTTTAAAGCATCCGTATGCTTTAAGAGCGGTTGCAAAATCGAAAGATCAGAAAAGCGCCTGGCAAGTTTAAGGTATTTTGGCGCTCCGGTAATGGCATATACATGGGCAAAAGCTTCATTTAATCCACCGTGCTCACTTTTGAGCAATTCCTGCACCTGTTGATCGGATAAATTTGCAACCAAATCTACACACCAATCGGTTAATTTAATCAGCATTTGTTTTGCCTGTACATTTCCGGCAATAGCATAAGCATCGTACAATCCCGCATAAATTTTATGGATATTGTAAAGCGGCACCCATTTGCCGTTTAGCGAAAAACCCGACGATTTAATATGGCCTGCTTTAATTTGCTTCCAGATTTCTTTCCCACCGGGAATGCCAGCTAAATAGCCATCACCGTTTTGAACCTGGCATCTGGCCAGTTCGGCAATCATGTAATCTAATCGTTCTTTTAATCGTACGTCGCCGGTTGCAGCATACATCAGGGAAATAGCCGATAAATAGTGTCCGCCAATATGGCCATCCAAACCTGTATTTTCCCAGTTGCCATACGATGCTGCTTTGGGTGTCAATCCAGCTTCCCTCAGATATGGGGCAAGCAACCGGTCGGCCCTGAGTGATAACATGTATTTCAGATCGGTTTCCTGCGCCTGTTTAAACGGGCTTTCCAATAATTTAACCTCGTTTAAAGCAAAAGACTGCAGCCCGGTTTGCGCAAAAACGGTAACCGGCAAAGAAAAAAGCAGGATTACGAGTAATGTTCTCATTTTATCCATCTGTTAATTGCCATCAGGTTTAACCACACTACTTTTCGGACTTTCAGGCCAGTGCCATTTGTTTACATCATCAGGTTTGGACGGGTCGAATTTGGGTAGATCGCTAACCAGGTATTTCGCAATACCCAGTTTCTGTTCCTTAATGCCCAAAATAATGCACTGGGCAATTTCGTAAGCTCCATAGGGATTAAAATGGGTATTATCGGCGAGTGCCTTATCCTGCCCGGGATAACTGTTGGCCGGATAATGTACAAAAGCCTTTTTAGAGGGTTCTTCGCCAAGGGCATTAAATAAGGTGGTCGTCATTGTATTTAAATCGATTAATGCTACTTTTTCTGCAGCAGCCACTTTGCGCGCCGCCTCAGGATAATCGCCTAAAGAATTTACAATTTTACCTTCCGGTCCGAAAGAACGCCTGCTTGTTGAAGTAACCACAACCGGAATGCCGCCTTTTTTCTTCACTTCACTGATAAAGGTTTTTAACCGGTCAGTATAAGATTTATAAGCCCCGTCATTTGGACCTTTCTCTTTCTGATCGTTATGGCCAAATTCGATAAACAAGTAATCGCCAGGTTTCATAATGCTCAGTATCTTGGTTAAGCGTCTGCTACCTGCAAAGGAGCCAAGTGTTAAACCCGATTCAGCATGGTTGGCTATGGCTACACCGGGTTTAAAAAACCTCGGGATCATTTGCCCCCACGATGCCCAGGGCTCATCGTCCTGATTGACCACAGTCGAATTTCCGGCCAGGAAAACAGTAACCTGATCTTCGACCCTGGTAATTTCCAATGCCTGAAGGGCTGTCTGCTGATCAAACTCGAGGGTGAGCTTATCATCCCAATCCAGCTTAGAGAGTTCGCGAGGCTTTAACCCGACAACCTGACCTCCCACTATGTTTTTATCTTTTATATTCACTACAAAAGTTTTGCTTAGCGACTGACCAGCCGCTGTTTTAATATTTTCGAGCATTAGCCTCCGTGATTCGGCCTTTACAGTACTTATAGCTGCATTTTTTGGATCGCCCAGGGTTACCGTCACTTTGTAATTGCCTTCAGGTACAGCTACCGAAAAATAAAAGGGCTTATCACCTTTAACCAGATCAGCAGTTAAGGCGTTTTTACCTCCGTAATCGCCGGTTGTTACTTTCGAATCAAAATCAAATCCATAACCTTTTCCCTTACTGTAAACATCGGCAGGTAAAACAGGCAGGTAACCTTTGGCTACTTGTCCAGGCCCAAAATCAAATTTGTAACTCGTTTTCTCCTGCGCCTGAGAAAGATTGGCCATAAGCCCCAAAAAAATAAAGGGCTTTATAAACTGCTGAATGCTCATAAATTAAAATTGATATCCAGCCAACCGGCGGTAAACAGCTGTCTGGGGCTTAAGGTTTTAAATCTGGTTAAATTAAACGTCTTACTAACGATTATAATACGAATATAGGAAAACAATTCACAATTAAACTACTCATCCTGTGATCTTTTAAATTTTGCTTTTAGTTTTAACACCAGACGCTATATACAGATTAGCTCCCCAATAATTCACCTGCCGAACCTAACTAAAAATCAATTTACGTATTACTAAAACTACATAGTGTTTTTTAAAAAATTTTACAGCTATTTTTCAAAGCCAGCGAAATAATAAAAAATAGCCCCTAAAAAACATCCGACTCCATATTACTACACTAAAACCCATCAGTTTTCACAGTATATTTTTTCAGAAAATAGCAGCCGGATAAATAATTTAACAAATAATTAAAAAATTGGCTTCACAAATTAACAGATTGATAACACTAAATCAATAAGCCTTTAATTTTAAGCTTTAAAACCCAAAAAAATCCTAAAAATACCTTACTTCACATTGTCAATATCTTTTCTGTTCATAAAATTCATTTTAAACTTAAACCAAAAACTTAGTCATTCCTGATCGTTCAGTTCATTCATTCAGTCAGATTTCAAGCAATCTGATCTGCCCAATGCGTATCTTAGTCTAATTAATCATACACACTAATTTCAGCTGTAAAAATCTGTATTACTGGGTATTAAGCCGGCGTAAAGAACCATTACGCTGCACAGTCATCCACCAAACAAAGTAGAAGAATCAAATCTAAAGCCATGAATACATACGCCATTATTGGAATAACGCCTTTCGAAATCCCAGATAGCCGATTGGTTTCCGATTTACAAAAAGCAGGTAGCTTTCCAGTACTTAGTCTAGGGCATTCTCCCGAAGCAGCAGCATCAGCACTTCAGGCAACCGTTCAATCCGGAGTATCGGATTTTGGGGTCTGTATAAATTCGCAGGCACTGGCAAAACTGGATTTACCGCAACAGGTAGGTTTAATTATTGCCCCTTTTGGCCTCGAGATTACCGCCCGGCCAGGAGTAAAAATAATTTACCAGGTTTTTGATATAGCCTCGGCCTTAGCTGCACAGCAAAACGGAGCTTATGGTATTATTGTAAAGGGAAATGAAGGTGCAGGCCGCGTAGCCTATGAGTCGTCGTTTGTACTTTTCCAGCGTATTATCCAGGCGGTTGGTATTCTGCCGGTTTGGGTTCAGGGTGGCGTAGGTATCCACACGGCTGCTTCGTTAATGGCTCAGGGAGCTACCGGTATTATCCTGGATAGTCAGCTGGCCATGTTCCCCGAATGTTCGGTGCCAGCAGCACTAAAAACCATTTTTGGAAAATTAAGCGGCACCGAAACCAGATTAATTGATGGCTGCCGTGTACTGGCCAGGCCAAATTCGCCGGTACTGGCTGAAGATGCAGATTACGATACGCTTCGAAACTATTTTAGAGGCTATGATTTAGAACAGCATTATCTTCCTATGGGTCAGGACATTGCTTTATCGATTGACTTACTCAACAAATACAAAAAACTCAATAAACTGATTTTTGGCTTTAAAGAAGCAATTTATGGCCATATCAAACAGGCAAAAGCGCTCAATGCCATCAAAGCACACAATCCGCTAGCGCAAGACCTGAACATCACCTATCCCATTGCACAAGGTCCTATGACCCGCGTAAGTGATGTAGCGCCATTTGCCGATGCTGTTTCTGAGGCGGGCGCCCTATCATTCATTGCGCTTTCATTACTGAAGGGCAATTCAGCCAAAAATTTAATTGAAGAAACTAAAAAACTGGCTGGTAATAAAACCTGGGGGGTAGGGATTTTAGGTTTTGCACCTCAGGAACTCCGTGATGAACAGCAGGAATACATCTTAAATGCCAAACCTCCTGTTTTATTAATTGCAGGCGGGCGTCCTTCACAGGCCAAACCTTTTGAGAAAGCGGGGATTAAAACCTTTTTACACGTGCCTTCTGCTTCGCTGTTAGATATGTTTCTAAAAGAAGGCGCCAAACGTTTCGTATTCGAAGGCCGCGAATGTGGCGGTCACGTTGGTCCGCTCTCCAGCATGGTACTCTGGGAGAAACAAATTGAACGTTTATTAAAAGAAGATCATCCGGAAAGCATTAGTGTTTTCTTTGCAGGGGGTATTCACGATGCTTTTTCTACCGCTTTTATTTCGGTAATGGCGGCTCCCCTTGCTGCAAAAGGCATGAAAATAGGTGTGCTAATGGGTACAGCCTATCTATATACCAAAGAGGCCGTGAGTACAGGTGCCATATTAGCGCAATTTCAGCAGGAAGCGCTGAATGCCGGCGAAACTGTACTCCTTGAAACTGCACCGGGACATGAAACAAGGTGTTTAAACTCCCCCTTTACCAGTTTCTTTAACGAAGAAAAGCAAAAAATGCAGGCTGCCGGGTTAGACAAAAAAGAAATCTGGTCGAAACTCGAAACCCTGAATGTAGGGCGCTTACGCATTGCAGCCAAAGGAATAGAAAGACGTGGTGATGAATTAGTCAAAATTGACCAGGCGCAGCAAACTGGCCTGGGAATGTACATGATTGGTCAGGTTGCACCCATGCACAAAAAAGTGATTTCCTTACTCGAGCTTCACCAAAATGTTGCCGATCAAAACTACACCCATATTTTGAATGCAGTATTACCTGCTCCTCCTGAAAATAAAGCGCAAGCTTTAGATGTGGCCATTGTGGGTATGGCCTGTATTTTTCCGGGTGCCAAAAACCTCGAAGAATACTGGCGCAATATTATTCTGGCCAAAGATTCGGTTACCGAAGTACCCGATGAAAGGTGGAATAAAGCACTTTATTACAATCCAGATTCAACAACAGGTGATATGTCGCACTCTAAGTGGGGCGGATTTATCCCGACCATTGATTTCGACCCACTCGAATTTGGTATTCCACCGCAATCTTTAGCTGCTATTGAGCCAACACAGCTGCTGAGTTTACTGGTGGCTAAGCAGGCTTTACAACATGCAGGTTATGCGGATGGCGGCATGGATAACGAGAATGTTTCGGTTATTATCGGGGCCGAGGGCGGAAACGACCTGGCCAACAGTTACAGCTTTAGGGGCTATTACAAACAGGTTTTCGGCGAGATGCCGGCCGAACTGGATGCCGCCTTGCCCAAAACCACAGAAGATTCGTTCCCGGGTATTTTAGCGAATGTAATTTCGGGCCGGATTACCAACAGGTTAAACCTGGGTGGCCGCAATTATACGGTTGATGCCGCCTGTGCTTCCTCACTTGCAGCCATAGACCTGGCCTGCCAGGAACTGTTTTTAGAAAAATCGGATATGGTTTTGGCCGGGGGTGCAGACCTGCACAATGGCATTAACGATTACCTGATGTTTTCGAGCACCCATGCCCTTTCCAAAAAAGGCCGTTGTGCCACTTTCGATGCCGAAGCCGATGGTATTGCCCTTGGCGAAGGTATTGCAATGGTGGTACTGAAGCGATATGAAGACGCGCTAAAAGATGGCGATACCATATATTCGATTATTAAAGGTGTGGGTGGATCGAGCGATGGAAAAAGCCTCGGTTTAACTGCTCCACGTAAAAACGGACAAGTAAATGCACTTGAAAGAGCCTACAGTCAGGCCGGCATTACGCCATCCTTAATTGGTTTGGTAGAAGCCCACGGTACCGGAACCGTAGTTGGCGATAAAACAGAAATCAGTGCCTTAACCGATATGCTCAATCAATCGGGTGCCACAGCAGGCCAGACCCACCTGGGTTCGGTTAAAACACAAATTGGCCACACCAAATGCGCCGCCGGTATTGCCGGATTGATCAAAGCCTCCCTATCGGTTTATCATGGCATTAAACCGCCTACCATCAATTTAAAAACACCGAATAGCTTTTATCATCCGGCAACCAGTCCTTTTGCCTTTCATACCGAAGCGGGGTTGTGGATGGAAAACAAACGTTATGCAGGCGTTAGTGCCTTCGGTTTCGGTGGTACCAATTTCCATGCGGTACTGGAAAGCGGTGAAAATACTACAAACGGACATTCGATCTTAAAATCATGGCCATCTGAGTTGTTCGTTTTCAGAGGTGATACTTATGCAGAAGCAAAAAACCGCATCATCCAGGTTAAAAATATATTAGAACTGAATGATCAGATCGAACTGAAAGATATTGCCTTTAGTTTGGCAACAGCCGACTGCAAACCGGTTCAATTGAGCATTGTGGCCAACCACGCCGAAGATTTGGTGATGAAAATCGACCTGGTTTTATCGGGCGTGGAGAGCAAAGATACTTACCTCACCAAAAAACAAGATGGTAAAGTAGCTTTTATGTTCCCGGGACAAGGCAGTCAGCGCGTAAACATGGCCAGAGATCTTTTTGTGGTTTTCCCGCAAATGAGAAAGCTGTTGAAAGATTACCCGGAGTATGAAAAAATTCTATTTCCGAATACTGTTTTTACCGATGCAGAAGCCAAAGCGCAAAAAGAACGCATTAAAGATACCCGCATGGCGCAACCCTTGCTGGGCATTGTCGATCTGGCAATTGCCAGCTTCTTAAAATCGCTGGGTATTGTACCCGATATGGTTGCCGGCCACAGTTATGGCGAACTGCCTGCACTTTGTTTTGCAGGTGCTTTCGATGAAAAAGAACTGGTACACCTCAGTGCCAAAAGGGCGCTGGCCATTTTAAATGCAGTAGAGAACGGTGATCCCGGCACTATGCTGGCCGTAAGTGCTAAACAGGAGGATTTGAAAGCGCTTATAAGCGATAATCAGGAGCTTTACCCGGTTAATTTCAATGCGCCAACCCAATGTGTAATTGCCGGCAGCACAGCAGCTATCCAGCAATTTTCGGCTGTTTTAAAACAAGCCAAAGTTTCTTTCCGCCCGCTGGAAGTAGCCTGTGCATTCCACAGTCCTTTGGTTGCAAAATCAAAAGTCCTTTACCAGGAAGTACTGTCACAGGTAACCTTTAACAACCTGCAAATCCCGGTATGGTCTAATACCACGGCAAAAGCTTACCCAACCGAAGCCGCAGCCATTAAGGAACGTTTAACTGATCATTTAATCCAGCCGGTACTTTTTGTTGATGAATTAAAAGATATGTATGCCGAAGGTGCACGTATTTTTATTGAGGTAGGCCCCGGTAAAGTGTTAAGTGGCCTAACCAAAGCCTGTATTGGCCAGGATGAAGTAATTTTACATACCGAAGATCAGGGACAAAACAAATTAAGTAACCTGCTGGGCACCCTGGCAGGCTATATGGCCACTGGCCGCGAAATACAAATCGAAAAACTTTTTGAGGGCCGCGAAGCAAAACTGATTAAAATCGATGAACCTGCACTGTACAAAAAAAGCCCGGCCATTTGGCAGGTAAATGGCCAGCATGCAGTGCCAACAACCGGCAAGCTTCCTGCTTATGGGGCACCTCCTATTACTAAACCGATTATCCTTATGAACAACACCTCTACCCAAACTGAAAATCAACAGGCTTTTGGTTCACCCAAAGACCTGATGATGCAGGAATACCTGCAAAGCATGAAAGCAATGATTCAGGCGCAACGCGATGTAATGCTTTCCTTTTTAGGCCAGGTACCTGCCCTTCCCGCAAATGCTTACCCACAACCTTTAAATACGTATCAGGCGCCACAACCCATCCGCATTGAAGCTACTCCGGTTGTCCAGGTGGCAGCGCAACCCATACCAGCCATCGCCACAGTTGCCCCTGTTACCGGGCAAAAAGACCTTAAACTGGTACTCTTGCAAATTGTTAGCGACAAAACCGGCTATCCTCAGGAAATGCTGGGCATGGAAATGGATCTGGAAGCTGATTTAAGTATCGATTCGATTAAACGGGTTGAAATTATTGGCGCCCTGCGTACCGAACTGGGTGGTTTTGCCCAGCTTAACCTGCCTGAAGATAAAATTATGGAGGAACTGGCCAGATTAAAAACCCTGAACAGTTTAGTGAACTGGATTACAGAAAACTCACAGCAAAAAACAGCAGTTGCTGCAGCCCCTCAGCCTGTTGTTCCTGTTGGTCGGGCAGAGTCTGCAAAGCTTTCTTTAGCCGAATTAACCTCGGTGATTTTAACTGTGGTAAGCGAAAAAACCGGTTACCCGAAAGAAATGCTGGGTCTGGATTTAGATCTTGAAGCCGATTTAAGTATCGATTCGATTAAAAGAATGGAAATTATTGCTTCCCTGAAAGAAAAAATTGGTTTTGGCAGCGATGGCGAACAGGCCGATGATTTAACAGAAAAGCTGGCTGCCATTAAAACCTTAAACAGCCTGGTAAACTGGATTGCAGATGTAGAGGCCGAAAGCTCGGAGGTGCTTATTGAAGCAAAAAAGCTTATTGAGGAGAGCATCGATGATCAAACGGTTAAAGAAAAATTATCGCGTTTGAGATTTGAACTGACTCCTGCAGCCTTAACCGTTACCGAAGCTGCCATTTTAAAAGGACAACGTTTCGCCTTAACAGACGATGGCGGCGGACAGGCCCTGAAGATTAAAAAGCTTTTGGAAAAACATGGTGCCCTGGCCGATATAGTCAATTTTGATGACCCTTTGGAAGGCTATCAGGGATTGATTATCATGAACATGTTCGAAGCACAAAAGAAATCGGGTATCCTCGATCATTTTGCAACCATCAAGAAACTCAATTTCGATACCGTTAAATGGGTATACCTCATTGCCGACACCAAGCGGTATTTTAACGACCAGTCTGATATTTCTTTCCTGAGGAACTACCAGGGGTATTCGGGCTTCTTTAAAAGCCTCGATCGCGAGTATGAGCACACCAAATGCCGTTTCATTAGCCTGGAGACTAAAATGTCGGCCGATGAAATTGCCAACATGGCGCTGAACGAAATCCTGAATCCGGATAAACCTTCGGAGATTATTTACAACGACCACAAACGCCACATCATGGAGTTGGTGCCCCATCAGTTGAGTACGGAAACCGATGCCCATATCCATCTGGATAAAGATGCCGTAGTACTGGTATTGGGTGGCGCACAGGGCATAACAGCTGAACTGATGATCCACTTTGCCAAGGATTACCCTTGTAGGTATATCTTAGTGGGCCGGTCGGCAAGTCCGGTGGGTTTAGCTAACGAAGCTACAGCTGCCCTCAAAACCAAAGAGGAAATTAAAAAATACCTGATTGAGCGCGGCGAAATTAAAAAACCGGCTGAAATTGAGCAGGAAGCCAACCGTATATACAAAAACAACCAGATTTTACGCTGCATTGCCACCTTAGAAGAAGGCGGTTCAACCGTAGTTTACGAATCCTTAGACCTGAAAGATGAAGCTGCCCTAACCCGGCTAATCAATCAGGTTTACGAAGAACATGGCCGTATAGATGGGGTGGTGCACGGTGCAGGTTTGCTCGAAGATAAACTCTTCCACAGCAAAACCCCGGAGTCTTTCGGGCGTGTTTTCGATACCAAAGTAACCCCATTGCGTGTGCTTGCCGAACAGTTGCGGCCAGAAACCCAGTTCGTGATCCTTTTTTCGAGTATTGCTTCGGTTTATGGAAACCGCGGACAAACCGATTATGCAGCAGCCAACAGTGTAATGGATAAATATGCCTGGGCCCTGAAACAGAAAATACAGGGTAAAGTTATGGCCATTAACTGGGGTCCCTGGAAAGGTGCCGGCATGGTTTCTCCTACACTGGAAAAAGAATACCAGCGCAGGGGAATTGCCCTCATTCCGCTACAGGATGGCATGGAAACTTTCCTTAACGAACTGAAATATGGTAAAGAAAGCCAGGTATTAATTATGGCTGGCAACACCTGGACTTAACACGACTTAACCAAACAGCAACATGAAGAAAAGTGATGTAGCCATAATCGGGATGTCGTGCATTTTTCCGGGAGCAAAGGATATGCAGGCTTTTTGGGAAAACATTCTCCATAAAGTAGATTCGACACAGGAAGTGCCGGCCGACCGCATCGATCCTGTCCATTTTGATCAAACCGAAACCGGAGTAGATCGTTTTTACTGCAACCGGGGTGGTTTTATTCCCGATTACCAGTTCGATCCGCAACGTTTTGGCATTTTGCCTTTAGCGGTTGAAGGTACCGAACCCGACCACCTGCTTACGCTTGATCTCGTTCACCAGGCCCTTGAAGATGCTGGCGTATTTGAGAAAAAGTATGCCCTGGATAAAACCGGAATTATTATCGGCAAGGGAAATTATGTAGGTCCGGGTGCTACACGTGCCATAGAAATTGTACGCACGGGCGAACAGATTTCTAGCATTTTAAAAGACCTGATGCCCCAGCTTACCGAAAGTGAGATTGAAAAGGTAAAACACGAATTTCAATTGCGCAAAGGCCGTTTCAGCGCCGATACCGCAATGGGTTTAATTCCCAACCTGGTTGCATCGCTGGTGGCTAATAGGCTTAATTTAGGTGGTTTAGCCTTTACCCTGGATGCGGCATGTGCCAGTTCACTTATCGCTGTCGATCATGCCGTTCAGGAGCTGAATAGCGGCCGCTGCAACATGGTAATAGCAGGTGGCGTACATGTAGGTCAGAATGCTGCCTTTTGGAGTATATTTTCACAATTGGGTGCCTTATCCAAACAAGCTAAAATAAAACCTTTCGATCAGCAGGCCGATGGGTTAATTATTGGCGAAGGTTGCGGATTTGTGGTGCTTAAACGTCTTGAAGATGCCATCAAAGATCAGGATAAAATTTATTCGGTGATTAAAGGTGTGGGTATCAGCAGCGATGGCAGCGGTACCAGCGTGATGAGTCCGTCGGTGAAAGGCCAGTTAAATGCCGTTAGCCAGGCCTGGCAAAATGCCGGACTCGAGTACCACAATATCGGTTATCTCGAAGCGCATGGAACGGGCACGCCCCTCGGTGATAAAACCGAAGTAGAAACTTTAAAGCAATTTTTTGGTACTGATGCCGCCCTGCCCAAAGCTGGTATCGGCTCGGTTAAATCGAACATTGGCCATGCCATGCCCGCAGCGGGTATTGCCGGGTTAATCAAATCGAGCTTAGCCTTGTACCATGGCATTATTCCGCCTACTTTGCACTGCGATGAGCCTTTGGCAGCCCTTAACGAAACCCGTTTCTCGGCTGTACAAAATGCAATAGATTGGGATCAATCCGGCTTGCCAAAACTGGCCGCAGTAAATGCCTTTGGCTTTGGTGGTATTAATGCACATGTAGTGTTAAGCGCATTCGATTCACCTAAAAAAGACGAAGTGCTGGTGCTGGCCAGGCCCAGTCACGAAGCTTTAATCGCTTCACTGGAAAATAAAGATTTCAGTAGTGGCTCCGGAAATTTCCGCTTGGCGGTATTTAACCCTAGTCCGGAGCGTTTAGCCAAAGCCTTAAAAATAGTTACTAAAAACTCGCCCTGGCGCAACAAACAGGATATTTGGTATACCAACACCCCTCTATTGGCCAATAACGGAAAAATTGCTTTCGTATTCCCCGGTCTAGATGGCCTTGCTGGTGGCGAATTTAAAACGGTAGCTAACTATTTTAACATCACACTGGAAGAAAATGAGAAACAGGATGGTCTTTTAAGCGAGGCACTCAAAATACTCAACAAAAGCAGTGTACTGGATCAGGCTTTGAAACAACTCGGCGTAAAACCCGATATGAATGCCGGCCATAGCCTGGGTGAATGGCTGGCTGCGCGCTCTTCAGAACTGGCCGAAGAAAGTTCGGTAATGGGTTTACTACGCGTACTCAATCCCGAAACTTTCGAACTGAAAGATTCGCGCTTTATTGCAGTTGGTTGTGGTTTAACTACTTTACAACCGATCTTAAGTACCATTAACGATTTATACCTCTCTAACGATAACTGCCCGCAACAGGTTATTTTATGCGGCAGTAAAAAGGCACTTGATGAGCTGGTTCCGTTATTGAAGGCTAAACAGATTTTTCACCAGATCCTGCCTTTTCAGTCGGGTTTCCACTCTCCTTTTGTGGCCGATAAACTCGAACTGATTTTAGCCGGCATGCAGGATATGCAGTTCAGGAAAACCACTACCCCGCTTTGGTCGGCCACTACGCTCGAAACTTATCCCGAAGGTTTCGAAGCCATCCGCCAGCTCAGTGCAGAACACCTCATTAAACCCGTCCGTTTCCGCGAGCTTACCGAAAAACTGTACGCAGAAGGTGCACGCGTTTTCATTCAGGTAGGTTCAGGCGGTTTAGTCGGTTTTATTGATGATACCCTAAAAGGAAAAGATTTTAGCACCATCAGTGCCAATGTGCCTGTCCGCTCGGGTATTACACAGTTGCAACGTGTACTGGCTGCACTTTTTATTGAAGGTGAAGAAACCGGATCGGCCTTTTTAGGCCAGATTAAAGCTAATCTGACGCAGAAGAAAAAGGGGATTAAACTAGAGCTCGGCTCACCGATTATCCACAACCTTCAAACATTAAAGGGCTTAACCATTAAACAGCCGCAGCTGGCATCCGTTCAGCCGGTAACCGTTACCCGGCACCCTGTTTTACAGGCCTTTAACGAGAATGTAGCAGAAATAATTAATATGCAGAGCGAAATGCTCCAACTTTTCGAACAGGCTGCCCTGCAAGTCGATCAACCCAATCAATGGCTGGCCACTGCGCCGCTACAACCCGAAAGAAAAGCATTCAGCCAAACGCTTGATGTAAGTCTGGATAACTGCCCTTATCTCATCGATCACGCACTGTTAAGACAACCAAAAGGCTGGCCTACGGTAGAAGATATGGATCCGGTAATTCCGATGACCATGATTTTTGAGCTCTTTGCTGAAATGGCCAACGCGCAATCGCCCTCAGAAAAAGTGCAGAAAATTATGAACATGCGCGTTTTCCAGTGGATGAATGTAGTTAAACCATTCCGCGAAACCGTAACGGGCGAATGGAAAGATATGCAAAGGGTTTATTTAAACCTGGAGCGTTTTGCCAATGCAGAAGTACAATTGGCCTGGCAGCTTAATGCTGCGCCCAACCGGCATTTCGATATTGGCCAAAAACTGGGCATCGATCGTACGCCTGAACAAATTTACGATGCGCACATGTTCCATGGTCCGGATTACCAGGGCATCAAAAAACTGTTAGCGGTTGGCGAAAAAGGCATAACCGGAATTATTGAAGCTGCCGGCGGAAAAGGCTCGCTGCTTGATAACGCCGGACAATTATTTGGTTTATGGCTGCAGCTTACTTTAGAAAAAGACCGGATCGCTTTCCCGGTTAAAATACAGGAAATAGAATTTTTCGGTGATATGGCCGATCAGCAAGGCACGTTTGAATGTACCTGCGTATTAACCGAGCTGAATGATGAATTTGCTACGGCAGATATAGTGATGAAAAGAAACGGCCTCACCTGGCTCATCATTACAGGCTGGCAAAACCGCCGCCTCGAAATAGACGAACCCCTTTGGAACGTTTCCATGTCGCCACTGCATAACCGTTTATCAACAGAAATCGCCCCCGGTGTTTTCCTTTTTGGCAATGCCTATTCGCGTGTGGTTTCCTGGGATTTTATTCTGAAAAGGTACTTTAACCAGACCGAGAAAAAGCATCACCAAAATCTTTTACCCAACAAACGCAGAACCTGGATGATTAGCCGCGTAGCGGCAAAAGATGCTGTACGCAATCTTTTAAACACCCAGAAGCAACAGGCTTGTTATCCCATTACTTTCGAAATACAGGCAGATGAATTGCACAAACCCATTTTAAAGGGCGGTTTAACCGAAGGTATCGAAATTTCCATTGCACACAAGGGAACCGATGCGGTGGGTATTGCGCGACTGGGCAGGCCGGTGGGCATTGATATCGAAGTTATCGAAGAACGCAGTCCTGGCTTTTTCGATCTGGTTTTTAACGCCTACGAACTGGCTTTGTTTGCAAACCGCGATAAAACCGAATGGGCTACCCGTTTCTGGGTGGCTAAAGAAGCTTACGGCAAATACCTGGGCAAAGGTTTACAGGGCAATCCCAAAGCCTATACCATTGAATCCATAAATGGAGAAGAATTAACCATTAATAACATTACCATTAAAACAATCAAACATAAAAACTATATCATCGGATGGACACTATAACTACTAAATTAAGCCGTGAAGAGATTTTTGATCTCATGAAAAAATTTATCACCGAAGTTATCGGCGAAGAATTTGTTGAAGAAATGGATATCACCACTGAAAGCTCTTTTACCAAAGACCTGGAAATGGACAGCATCGAAATTGTGTCTTTTTCCGAGAAAATTAAAGCACATTTTGGCGAACAGATTGATTTTACCGGCTGGTTATCGGCTATGGATTTAGACCAGCTCATTAATTTAAACCTGGGGATGATTATTTCTTACATTGAAGAATGCCAATCTTAAGCGTAAACGGCAAATCGGTTCATGTTCAGGAGCTCAATAAAGGCGCTGCTGAAACCATCATCCTCGTTCACGGGATGTTCAGTAACCTGTCTGTCTATTATTTTAACATTGCTCCAATGCTGGCCACCCAATTCCATGTGGTATTGTACGATTTAAAAAGCCACGGCATGAGCGAAAAGGTTTTAGCAGGGTACGACCTGGAAAGCATGACCAACGACCTGCTGGCCTTAATAGAAGTACTTCAGCTAAAAAAAGTGCATTTGGGCGGCTATAGTTTCGGCGGATTGATTGCCTTAAAAATGGCTATCCGGTTCCCCGGGCTTATCAACAAACTTGCTGTGATCGAGGCACCAGATCCCAATGATGATAAAACCAGGGGAATTATTGATGAGTACAGCCGTGAGTTTCTGGAGCACTACGTCGAAAATTTTACCGATACCACCAAAGTGAAAATGGGCAAAAGGCAAATGGAACGCAACCACCGCATGTACGAATATCTTTTTTATCAAACCTCGATTAAAACCGATATGGAGCACGAAAAAGACTTTTTTAGCAGCCCGGCTATCGAAACAATCGTACAGCGTGCTTTATTGCTTTATGGCACCGATTCTAACTGCCTAATCGCAGGCAAACATTTAGAAGCTCGGATTAACCAGGCTACTTTAGTTGCTGTTCCCGGCGATCACAATATCCCAATTCAGGAGCCTTCGGTTATTGCAGCAGCATTGTTCAGTTTTTTTAGCGAAACACCAAATTAAATACCTATGGCAAAATTCGTATTCGTTGTTCCTCCCCTGACCGGTCACGTCAATCCTACACTCAGCATGGGTGCTGCCCTGCTCGAGAGAGGTCACCGGGTAGCCTGGATTACTTTAGATCAGTCTTTGAGCGTTAAACTTCCAGCCGGCGGAGAACTGCTGCACATTAGCTACGACCAAAACGACCAGCAGAAAAAAGAGTCGGAAAAGTACCTCGATATCATCACCAAAAAGATTGTGTATGGTATAGACAGTATTAAATTCCTGTACGAAGAAGTACTGATTCCGCTCAACAGGCACAGTTACGATGGCATTGCCAGCCTGCTCGATCAATATCAGCCCGACCTGGTGATTACCGATCACCAGATGTTTGCCGGAGCCATTGCGGCCACCAATAAAAATTACCCTTATGTAACTTCGGTTACTGCACCTGCAGCCATTAAAGTAATGGACGAACTGCCCAAAGTACACGAATGGGAAGTGAATCAGATTGTGGCCCTGCAAAAAGAATTCGGCATTCACGAAAGTGGTTCCATTGCCTGTTCTACGTTGGCCACGCTTGTATTTACCTCCCGCGAATTTTTTGGAGAAATGGAACTCCCAGAACATTTCAAATTCATTGGCCCTGTTTTTAACCACCGTAAAACAGTTGTACCTTTTAACTGGGAGGCTTTTCATGCCACTAAGCCATCCAAAATACTGGTCAGCATTGGTACCACTTTCGATCACGGGCACAAAAAAAGCTTCTTTAGCAAGGTTATTGAAGCTTTTGCCGGAGAAAATCTGCATGTGGTGGTGGTATCGGACCCGGCTTTATTCGAAAGCTGGCCGGCCAATTTTACCGTACAGCGCGAAGTACCGCAGTTAGACCTCCTGCCCCATCTCGATGCAGTGGTTTGCCACGGCGGGCACAATACCGTTTGCGAAACTTTAATGAGTGGTTTACCAATGGTGGTTATCCCTATCGCGTACGACCAAAGCCACGTAGCGGGTCGCGTTTTCAGGGTTGGTGCAGGTGAGCGTCTCAACTTTAACCGCTTTAAAGCCAGCCACCTCAAAGAAGCCGTAAACCAAATCATGCAGAACAGCAGTTACAAAATAGCTGCCGAAGAAATTAAAGGCTCTTTTACCGATGCCGGCGGAACAGAAAGTGCCGCCAGTTTACTCGAAGCCTGCAGCCTTAAAACCTCAAACCTTTTCATCAGCTAAAACAATATCCCATGTCAAGATTCCTTTTCGTTGTTCCTCCGTTTTTTGGTCATATAAGTCCTACGCTTAGCATCGGTGCAAGTTTACTTGCCCGTGGCCACGAAGTAAAATGGCTGGGCATTACCCCATTGGCACAGGTACACCTGCCAGAAGGTGGCGAATTCATTTATCCTGAAGCAGACCTGATTGAGTATCAGGATGAAATACAACGCATTTTAAAACGTCAGGACGATGGCCCGGTCTGCTCAGGTCCGGAGGTGATGAAACTCGCCCTCGAAGAAACCTATGTACCTTTTGCCCGGATGATGATGAAAGGCCTGAACAATTTTGTGGAGGCCTGGCAACCCGATGTAATTATTAACGATTGCATTACTTTCGCAGGGGCCTTGTGTGCGCACCTAAAAGGCATTCCATCTGTTACCACAACACCAGTACCACCCGATGTAATGGGCGATACCGCAAACAGCGCCCCTAAAATATTTGAATGGCAGCAAAACCTGATTAAAGGTTTACAAAACGATGTAGGTATTTACAGTAACGAAATCCACATCCATTCGCACCAGCTCAACATGGTTTTTACCTCTCAGGCCTTTGCAGGTTTTGAAGAAAAACCTTCCCACATGCATTTTGTTGGTCCGGTAAAAGGAAGGCCGAATTTAGCGTCCTTCGACTGGGAACGCTTAAACCGGGCTACTACCCCTAAAATATTCGTATCGCTGGGTACTCTACTGTTCGACATCCGTGCTGCCTTTTTTCAAAAACTGATTACTGCTTTTGAAAACCAGCCGATAACCATTGTTGCGGCAACCAATCCCGATATTTTCGAAAAATGGCCAGATAATTTTATTGTCAATGGTTTTGTACCGCAATCAGAACTAATGCCCCATATGGATGCAGTGATCTGCCATGGCGGTTTTAATACCGTAAACGATACTTTCACCAACGGTTTGCCCATGCTCATTACCCCCATTGCCTACGATCATTTCCACACGGCCAAACTGATTGAGCAGGCAGGCTGTGGCATAAGCATCCGCTATAAGCGCTTGCGCACAGATGATTTACGCCATACTGTTTTTGAGTTACTGGAGAATCCGAAATACCGGCAGGCAGCTCAAAAAATCAGACAAACCTTTATCGATGCCGGAGGGAATGATAAAGCGGTGCAATTGCTGGAGGATTTTGCAAAAACAACAAAAATTTTAGCAATCATATAACTTGTAAATCCCCGGCCGTCAGCCCGATCCGATAGCTAGCTATGAACAGAATATTATAAAGTTGTCAACTTTCATAACCAGTTTATATGAGTTGGCAACCCCGCATAACATTAACCTAAATGAAAAGAAAACTGCTATTTGGCGAAAGAATGCTGTACGGAGATGGAAAAAGTCCGTTCAACATTGTAGTTCCTTTTAAAATTAAGGGCAATATCAAGGAGAATGAATTAAAATTTGCCTTATTCCGTATCCAGAAAAAACATCCCTGGTTATCGGCTACGATACGTTTTGATGAAGCTAAAAAGCCCTGGTTTGTCACCAACCGCACCGAAAACTTTAAAGTACCGGTAAGGATAGCAGACCGTTTAAACGATGAAACCTGGGAAAAGGAATCGACCATGGAATGGCAAACCCTTTTCGACGCCACCATAGCACCGCTTTTCCGTGTAGTTTGGGTTAAAGGAGATCAGGTTTCCGAATTGTTGCTGGTTTTTCACCATTGCCTGTGCGATGGTACCGCAGCATTATCTATTTTAACCGAACTGCTGCAACTGCTGGATGAACCCGACAGTGATATTGGCACCGAAATCCCGATTATGGGTATAGAAGATGTAATTCCGAAAAAGGTATTAAACAGCTACCGCAACCGCATTAAAAACGGATTGATTGGTAAAATTGCCACACTTGCACTTTGGATTATCCCCGTTAAAAAAGTAGCTGTAGCCCGCAAAAGAGACTACATGCTCCGCTGGAAATTCGACGAAGCGCTTACCTCCCAGCTAATTCAGTTTTGCAAGGCCAACCAGTTTACGGTAAATACCCTGCTTAGTGCAGCAGTATTAACAGCCTTTAAAAAGGTGCGTAAAGAAAAAGCCTTTAATAAAATATCGCTCCCGGTCGATATCCGCAATTTTAACCCGATCATTAAAAAAGACCACATCTTTGCTTTCGGACTCATGATTGTACTTTCCCTTTACCCCGAGAAAGATTTTTTAAGCAATGTGAAAGCCTTACAGGCCGATGTAAATGCAAAATCGGCCAAACTTAATCCCTACAGCTTAATGATGATGATGGAAGCCTGCCACAAGGCCCTGCACAATTTCACCAACCTGCTAAAGTATGGCAAATCGAGTAATGATTGTATGTTTTCGAACCTCGGCCGGATAAGTATTGAACACCAGTACCGGCACTTCGAGGTAGAAAGCATTTTCAGTCCTTCGGTAATGGGGCCACTGGGTAATACCACTACCATTATTGTTTCTACCTACCGCAACCAGATGGATTTCACCTTTGTAGCCAGTGAAGGTTACATTCCTTTCGAGGAGGCACAGGCCATCCAGGACCACATCATATCGACCCTTAAAAGCCTCATCTCCCTGACTATTTTAACAGCAACCGCATGAAAAGAAGATTAATTTTAGGCGAAAGAATAATGCATGTGGATGCAAAAACACCACTAAACTGTGTTTTTGGAGCTAAAATATATGGCAAAATCAGCGGGGAGCACCTGCATCAGGCACTTTATAAAATTCAGCAGAAGCATCCGCTGCTGCGCATGCATATCGATGATAGCAGTAAAACTCCCTACTTTGTATTAAACGAAAATATTGGCAAGATTCCGGTAAGGGTTTCTGTACGTACATCAGACCAGGACTGGTTGCAACAATCGAAAGTAGAATGGTATAAACTCTTTAACAATACCAGTGAACCGCTGGCCAGGCTGGTTTGGTTGCAGGGCGAAACCGAATCCGACTTGTTATTGGTACTTCCGCATTGTATTTGCGATGGGACAACCATTTTAAATCTAATGCGTGAACTGATGGCGCTGATTGATGACCCGGAACAGGACCTGGTGCCTTACCCCTCTTTCGCCTCGGTTAAAGAATTATTACCCGGAGATTTCAATACGACCAAAACGAGTCATTTTAAAGGGAAAATTTTTGCTGCGCTGGGCCGCTTGTTTTTCTTTTTTAAATCGACTGATTACCACAATAGCGAACCGCTTAATTATGCCATTAACTGGAAACTGAATGCGGCCGACACCCAAAACCTGGTGCAACAGTGTAAGGCAGAGCAAACCTCTGTACATGCGGCCATTTGTGTGGCTTTTATGGAAGCTTTTAAACAGGTAAAGGGTGATAAGGCTCACGGAAAAGTGATCTGCCCGGTTGATATCAGGCGTTTTGTAAATATGATAAAAGAAGACACCATGTTTGCTTTTGCGCCAATTGTAGAGTTGAAACTCGATCAGCAGGAAAACGTTTTCTGGACCAAAGCGCGCAAGCTCAAAATCCATCTGGAAGCTAAAATAGCCGAAATGAAAGTGTACAATCTTTTAAATATGAGTGAGTATTTCCACTCTTCGGTAAATAAAATGATTGGCTTTTTAAAGACCACCAAAGGCACGCACGATATTACCCTAAGTAATATGGGGGTTTTAAACATCCCTAAAACCTATAAAAACTTTAGCATTGCCACCATTTACAGTCCAACAGTGGCTTTTCCATGGCGCAATGCAAATACGCTGGTGCTGAGCACATTCAATGGCGAAATGGATTTCTCATTCATGTCTAATGAATCTTTTCTCAGAGAATTTGACGCCTGGCAGGTACGCGATAAAGCCATGAAACTGATACAGAAAAATTTAAACGAACTGACCAATGTCTGAAGTGGGCTTAGATGCGCAGGCTAAATTATCGAACTGGAACAGGTTTGTACGTAAAAACCTGTTGATACACTTTATTCCCAATACTGTGCTCAATACTGTTGTACCTTATTTTGCCTTTAAAACACAAAACTCAGTGCATTTATTTAGCGGTGAGCAAAACTTAGCACGGTTTTTACTACCCATGTCTATATTGCTCCCCTTCATGGTTACTTTTGATATTTTAAAGAAAATTAAACTGTTACAACATACTGAGGCCATTCGCTACCGGCACGAGCAAAAAATTTCAGGTTATCCTTTTATCTTTAAAAAAGCAAGCCTTAATGGCCTGTACAGTATTGTTGTCGTATTTGCCCTTATGCTAATACTGTATTTCTCTTTCCCACCCAATCATGATTTCGGAATCACCCCATCCGCAGCATGCGCCGGTTTACTGGCAGGCTTATATTCCATTACTTTTTTTTACCTCGCCATCAGGAGATTTAAAGCAGATGCAGTATGATTGCGTTCTTCAAAGTTAGCTAAACACAGCATTTAGGATGGTATTTGTTCCAGCGAGATTTAAATTCAATGTTGCAAGACTCAACACCTATTTCTATTTAATCAGATACTGTGTATCTCTTAAGTTACTCCAGCCAAACCATCTGCGTAAAAGCACCATTGGTGGCAATATCCCAGGCTTCTAACCGTACCCATTTACGGCCTTTTAAATTAACCGGCCATTTGAAATCTTTTTTACCAAAAGCCCGTGTAGTATTTAGGTTAATTCGGTTGCGGTAAACTTTTTGTCCATCGCCCGATACAATTTCTACAAAACTCAGTGGAAATGTCCAATTCAACTGCACACAGACATTGGCTTTACCAGTCTGATCTAACTTTAAAGTTTCGCCGGCGCCTTTTCCGTTAACGTTAAATGCCGGGATGAGCACTTCGCCTGATGAAACAAAAAATTTCCCATTGCGCATTACCTCTAAAACTGGTTGCCAGCCATCAGCATAGTTCGGCAGCTTATCTATTTGCAGGTAATTCACATTCAAGTGGGCATACATTTCATTTTGCTCGGTAATGGTAAAAATATCTGCTTCCGAAATAACATGTTTTTTTAAACCCCAGTTGGCCATATCATCCATCAGGTTCAATACGCGTTTACTTAAGGTTGGCAAAGAAAGATCAGCCGGAATGGCTTTCCAGGCTGCTCCCATAAAAGTTTCCGACTTAAAAAAATCTTCATCTTTATATCTATCAGGGTAACCTGTCGATGCTTTTGTACGGGCATGTGCAGTCCATGCCAATCCCTTTTCCTGTTCCAATAGCTTTAACATTTCAGCTTTATCATTAATACGGTAAACCTTTCCATATTTCGGGTCATTGGTTTCGAAAGGTTTATCATTATTTCTCGACATGATCCAGTAAACGGGCTTAGGAAAAAAAGCCAGCCAATGCCCGCCATAAAAATTATTGGCCTCTTCGCCCGGTAATAACAGAAAATCAGGATCAGATAACCTTTTGGTCTGGGTAAACAAAGCATCCAATTCTTTTAAACGAACCGAGTCTGGTCCTTTCGGGTGACCTGGTCCGTGAAATTCAGCCAGTTTAACAATATTTAAACCTGCTTTTTTAAGTACCTCCACAAACTCAGGCTTTTCCGGAACCGGTTTGCCACTCAACACCACATCCGAGATAAATTCGTTATGAAAATGGCTGGCCATGGTTTTATAACCCGGAAGCACGGCGTAGCTATCGTTGTGGGTAAACTTTTTAACTGCGGTTAAGGCAACATCAGCCTTACCTGTACTCAATAAGCAGAAAAAATTCAACCTTTGGGCGGTATGAGGTGGCGCATTGAACCAGGGCACAAAACGTTTATCACCCACAGGATCCTGCCTGATCCCAATCCCAAAATCTGGAATGAGGTTTAAATAGTTACTTCCTTTCCAGGTAAATTTGAGGTTAAATGCTTCGTCCAGGGGATAAAAATACTGATGCGGAGCTGGAAAAACGGCCAAACTCCCTCCACTATTCTCGCCAATTACCGTGCGGTATTTTACTTCCAGGTTTTTGCTGACATCAGTTTTAACCCCCTTTTCTTTTAAAAGATTGCCTTTCACATCCGACCAGGCAATATTGTCCCAAATCTCTTTTTTGTTCACCAAACCGGCATCATATAAAATCGCGGTCGAATCTTTCTCAGTAGCAACTACCGCAGCCACATTAAACAGCGGGCTTCCATTATATAAAGTAATTTCTAAAGCACCATTAAATGCTGCTGAGCTGACACCATTTATTTTAACAATGGTTTGGGCTCCCTGAGTACTCACACTGGCAGCCCCTTTTTCAAATTTAACGCGGCTTGTTGTATAGGGACGCGTGGGTACGCGATCAAAAAACACATCCCAGCCACCGCTCGAAGGGCTTAAAGTACGTTTACCCACCCGCAATATAAAGGCAGGATCGAGATTGCCTGCAATTTCTTTTAAGGCACCTTTTTTACCTAAAAGCAAACTACTGAATAAGGGTTTTGCCTTATCGAGGTTTAAAATCATTTTTCCAACGCCGGCTTCTCCCGCAGGCCAGATTAAAACCAGCTCCTTTTTATGGACTGCAACAGTAGTTCCGTTATTTTTGAATGATTTAAAGTCCACCTGAGCTTCCGCATAAAGAACTGAAAAGCAGGCGATAAGCAACAAAAATATATTTTTCTTCATATTTGGTTAATCGTTTTAGTAAGGATGTTAACGAAGATAATAATTACATCTAAAATTTGGCTGGTTCATGCATTATCGTTACATACTGTTTATTATTTCTTTTTTTATAAAATACTAACAACATTCCTTATCTTCCTCTTAGAATTATTAAACCATACTAAATTGCATTCCATACTAATTAGAAATAATGTAAAAATCCTTGGTGAAGGTAACCAGGTGATCATGTTTGCCCATGGATTTGGCTGCGACCAAAACTCATGGAAATTTATAGTTAACGCATTTCTCGAGGATTACAGAGTAGTACTCTTCGACTATGTAGGCTCGGGTGAATCTGATATGAGCCAATACGACAAACAGAAATACGCCACTTTGGAAGGCTATGCTTGTGATGTAATCGATATCATTGAAGCACTTGGATTAAAGGATGTCATTTTTATCGGCCATTCTGTTAGCAGCATGATCGGGATGATTGCTGCTCTGCAACGACCCGAAGCCTTTAAAAAATTAATATTCATAGGCCCCTCGCCCAGGTACTTAAACGACCGGGATTATATCGGAGGATTCGATGCTGAAGATATCGAAACGATTTTTGAACACATCGCTTCAGATTATGCAGGCTGGAGCAAAGCAATTGCGGCGGTAGTGATGGATAAGCCTTCGCAACCTGAACTTGCCGATTTTTTACAGGAATGTTTCGAATCAACTGAACCCAGCGTAGCGTTGGCCTTTGCAATGGCCACTTTTAAAACCGATTGCAGGGATAATTTAAGGAAATTGAAAATCCCAAGCATGACCTTACAAAGTGCACGTGATATGATGGCTCCGCTAACGGCCGGCGAATATATCCATAAAAATACGCCCGATAATTTTCTGGTAGTAATGAAAGCTACCGGGCATTTTCCGCATATTAGTGAGCCCGAAGAAACCATCCGGGAAATAAAAGACTTTATCGGAGACAAGAGATTCAGGTCAACCCCCGATCACCAGTACGCTTCTTAAACCGCGGGGTCAAAGAAAAACCTGGTTATTTTAACTGATTAAATGCCTGTGATTCTTCTTTGGCCCTTTTGCAAATCGTAGAGACAAGTCGAACCTGATGAACAAGTTGCACTTTACTTATCGTCAAATTCAATGGCATGAAAGTGGATACTTATCTTACACGACTACCCCATTACATAAATGGTTGAAAGCATTTTATAGGCTGTACTTTTAAGTTCATTGTAATGGACTGAAGCCAAATCACTTCGCATTCTTTCACGCAAATCCGCTAACTTTTGTTCTGTTGATTGATTTTGCAACATCAAAATATCAAACCAGTGTTTCGGTGATTTATCTTTTTCACTGTTCATAATGCTGTTTAAGGCTTCGTATTTCTCTTGTTTAAAAAGCTTTAGAGACCAGAATTTTCATCAATAATCTGCCAATTTCCTGTTATACCAGATAGGTCTGGAATGCCTGGTAGTAAGCCGGCTTTATGAAAAACAAGCTTATACAACAGCTGTTCAGTTTCCCCACGTGATATCCGGCTTCAACCATGCTTAAAATATTAAGGCGTGGCTAACTGCGGGAGTCGCTATTTCCTTAATTGTCAGCCAGTAAACAACCCGTATTATCAGCTTAGCGTCATAAATAAAACGAAGTATAACCAATAGGAATATTTTGAACAAATAAATAATGAACAAAATGAATAAAAACTATCTTTGCAACATCTGTCCCCCAGTTTCTTCTCGTATATACGCCGTTCGTTCAGGTTTTTCACCTTTCTATTACCTGAATATAGCCGAAAATAATCACTATAACATAGTTTTACTGAACATTTAAACCAATTTGTAAATCATAAAAAATAAAAAATAAAATGAACACCATTAAAACAATTACACTTTCAGTATTAATACTCCTCTCTGTTTATAATGTTAATGCTCAAACTTTTAAAGAGCCTGTAGGCTATAAGCTTAAAAACGGAATGAACATTATTATTTCAGAAAACGACAAATCGCCTAAAGCATACTCAAGCTTTACTTTAGATGCAAAAGCCTTTGAAGACAAAAAAGATGGTGTAGTTGAATTGTTAAATGCAGTATTGAATGAAAGCGTTGGCAAAAACGCCAATATTAATTTTAAAGATAACAGTGGCAAACTGGCTACAACAAATTCAGATCTTGAACAGGATCTTGTAAAAATGGCTGCATTAATCCAAAACGCAACTTTGGATCAGAAAACCTTTAATACTGCGAAAGCCAAATTAATTACAAGCTTAAAATTACAAGATTACGATTACGATCAAACGGTGAATGAAAACTCAATCAATGCTTTAACATTAGCTGATGTGCAAAGCTTTTATAACCAGATCTCTCCTGAAAAAACATTCTTAACCATTGCTGGCGATGTGCAGTTAAGCACAGCCAAAACTTCGGCAAAAAACGCTTTTGGCAACTGGAATAAGCATACTGCAAACGCATTAGCAAAGTAAGCTGTTTAAAATATGATAAAAAGCCCTTCAATTGATTGAGGGGCTTTTATTTTTACTGAGAATTTTAAAAAGGTCATTATATTGTTGTTATGCAAAATATATTGACTGTTCGTGTGAGGCGATTTGGGGCTAGGTAAACTTTGAGTTATACCGTAAAAAAGGTTTA
>Ga0308157_10001328_pt1 | contig 53013 bp, 55 predicted proteins | sample PhyBR1_FD_201035 | JGI IMG/M metagenome (GOLD analysis project Ga0308157, IMG submission 201035) | Phyllosphere microbial communities from UC Gill Tract Community Farm, Albany, California, United States - DLSLB.R1 | ecosystem: Host-associated > Plants > Phyllosphere > Unclassified | place: USA...
CTTATAATCAGATAGGAATTATCTATTATGAGAATAAAAATTATGAAAAAGCGATTGAATTTTATAACAAAGCATTAGAGCTGACAAAAGACTCTCTTGCTATAATAGTTTTAGAAAATAATATAGCGTCCGCCTATATTGATTCAGGAGATGAACAAGGCGCTTTAAAGAAATTAGATAGCTTATTAACCTCTTCCGTTTTAGATCGACATTTAGATGAAAAGGCGTTGGTTTTATATAATATTGGTCGTGCACGTTTTAAAATAAATAAACACGATGGTCTTTCTGAGCTTCAGCAAGCTTTACGTATCAATGATAGTCTTGAAATAATCAATCAAAAGATTGAAAATTATTTATTAATAGCAGAGTTTTTTGAGAATACTGATAGACAAAAAGCGATCAGTTTGGTTAAAAAAGCGGTTCAGCTATCGAGAGTTTCTAAAGGAATTGACGACGAACTTTCCGGCTTAAAAAAGCTCATTAACCTGACAGACGGAGAAGAAGCAAAAAAATATTCATTGGAATACCTTCGGTTAAATGACAGTATTACGAATGTACGTACAAACGCTAAAAATCAGTTTGCAAAAATTAAATATGATTACTCGCAGGAATTGGAACAGAACCTCTCGCTAAAAGCCAAGACAGCAGAAAATAAACTGGTCATTGAGAAACAGAAAACTACCAATACTTTATTACTTTCTGCTTTTTTACTCACGGCTGCCTTGATTGTATTTTTGTATTATATTCTCAAAGGACGGCATAAGCGTGAAAAATTAGAAGAAGCGTATAAGGTAGAAACACGTATTGCTGCAAAAATACATGACGAGTTGGCTAATGATGTTTATAATACCATTGCTTATACAGAACATACCGATTTTTCTATACCGGACAACCGGGTGAAATTACTAGATAGTCTGGAGGATGTATATAGCAGAACAAGAAATATTTCGAAAGAGAACAGCGGCATAGATACCGGAGAAAACTATACAGCAATCTTAAAAAATATGCTGGGAGAATATCAGTTGAATGCTCGGAAAATTATTTTGGCAGGAATTGACAGTATCCATTGGAATACAGTTGAGGAATCAAAAAAAATAGTCATCTATCGTATTTTACAGGAGCTTATGGTAAATATGAAGAAACACAGCAAGGCTTCTCTTGTAATGGTACGGTTTGAATTCATAAACCGTACAATCAAGATACAGTATTCAGATAACGGAGTGGGAATTTCTGATGAAAAAACTATTTTTAGAAATGGTTTGAAAAATGCGGAAAGTCGTATAAAAACAGTTGAGGGAACTATTACTTTTGATTCAAATGATTCAGGAGGATTAAAAGTGATGATAAGCTGTCCTGTATAAATAGAGTATAATATGTTTAAAAAAGTTTTAGTAGTAGAAGATATTGATAGTATCAATTTGGGAGTAGTATCAGTTTTAGAAAAAATGGGAGAGGTAGATATTCATTGTACTAAGTATTGTGATGAAGCTATTTTGAAAATTAAACGCGGTAAAATTGACGCTTCACCTTTTGATTTACTCATTACCGATCTTTCTTTTAAGGAAGATCATAGAGCCGTTACTATAAAATCAGGAGAAGAACTCATTGAAGCCATTAAAAAAGAACAACCCGATATAAAGGTAATCGCTTATTCTGTAGAGGACAGACCCTTAAAAATAAAAACTCTTTTCGATAAATTCCACATAAACGGATATGTACCCAAAGATAGAAACAGCATTGTGGAATTAAAAAAAGCAATTGAAGAAATATATAAAACCAGCCGATACGTACCGGAATATATTGCCAATGCGTTAAAAGAAAATCCGGTTTTTGAAATTGAGACCTATGATACCGATCTTCTAAACCATCTTTCAAGAGGATTGTCACAGGAAGAAATAAGTATTGATTTTAAAAAAAGAGGCTACAGTTCTTCCAGTGTTAGCAGTATTGAAAAGAGAATCAACCGGTTGAAAGTTTATTTCAATGCTAAAAATATTGCACATCTTATCACAATCACCAAAGACTTAGGATTGATTTAATTTTTTAAATACTTAGAGTACCAAAAAAGGAATTGTTATGAAAAACAAAGCCAGCTCTTTATGGGAAACCGTAAAGAGCTGGCTTTTTTTGACTATAGTTTTGTCGTATTATATTTTAAAAAACTAAAAATTGAATCTTATGACAAAAAAAATTCTTTTATTCCTATTGTTTCTTACAACACACTTTATCGCAAATTCTCAGAACAATCAATTATTAGCTTCCTGTTGTGAAACATCAGAAGCAAGATGCACCGGTTCAGCTTCCTGTACAGCATGTAAAAATTGCTCTCGTTGTGCACATTGTAATTCCGGAGGCAGTTGTGGCGTTTGTTCTTCTTCTCAAAGTAAACCTGTCACAACTAAAAAAAGTACTCCGGTACATAAATCTTCTTTGAGCCCATCATCCTCTCCGGAAGTTTTTTTCTATTATAAAGATGAGTTGTTGGTAGCAAATAAAAGTAAAGTAAATGTGAGGAGCGGGGCAGGAACTCATTATGATATTACAGAAAAACTAAAAATTAATGATGAGGTTCTATTTATTCAGCAATCAGGCCAATGGATTAAAGTCACCGTTAAAAAATCAAAAAAAACAGGTTGGGTGTATGCGAAGAACCTAAAACGGAAGCCTAAACCTTCTACAACAGCAAAGGCAATACTACAAAAGAACTGGAAAACATAAAGGTGTATAAAAAAATAATGTGGTTTTTCGTAAAAAGAATGCTCTTTTTGCTCCCTATTGAGGAAAACCGTAAATAAAGCCCCTTCACCCTTTCTACTTTTGAGGAGTTAAACAATTAAATACAAAATATTATGGAAAGATATGCAAATAGAAATGGAGATTCTGGAATCTTCGGATACGAGATTGGAAGTAATTTCATCTTAATTCAATTTACAACAGGCAGTGTATATGAATATACTTATGCGAGTGCTGGTATAGATCATATTGAAAACATGAAATCCCTTGCTTTATCTGGCAGCGGACTCAATAGTTACATTATGAAAAATGTGAGGACTAAGTATTCAAGAAAGATCAGATAACAATGCCCATCAACTTACAAAAAGGTCAGAAAATAGACATCGGACTTCACAAAATCACCATCGGATTAGGTTGGGATCCCAATGAAGGCACCGGATCAGAATTTGATCTGGACGCATCCGCCTTTATGATCGACACCACCCGAAAAATACCGGCCGAACCCTTTTTCATTTTCTACGGCAATACCGATTCACCCGACGGCGCCTTACACCACACTGGCGATGATCCGACCGGAGGAAACAGTGCAGACGGAGACGATGAAAGCATACAAGTCAACCTCACAGCAGTAGATAGCCGCATACAGGAAATACTTCTTGTCGTCACTATCCATGAAGCCGTACAGCGCAGACAAAACTTCGGGCAGGTACGCAATTCCTATATCCGTATCGTAGACGACAGCAACGGAACCGAAGTAGCCAAATACGAACTGGGAGAAGATTTTTCTATCGAGACCGCAGTAGAATTCGGCAGACTATACAAAAGAAACGGACAATGGAAATTTGAAGCATCCGGCATCGGGTACAAAGAAGATCTCGCCTATTTCCTGTCCAGATACTATCAGGGTCAAATCATAAAATAAACAACCATGTCCATTAACCTACAAAAAATAACGCTCGAAAAGAAAGGCGACACACACGCTATTGATCTCAGCAAAAGAGGAGATACCCTTTCAAAAGAAATAACCGTCAACCTCAACTGGTCCAAAGGAAGCAAAAAAGGATTCTTTTCAGGACTCTTCAACAAAGACATCGATCTCGATCTGGGCTGTTTCTACGAATTAAATAACGGAGAGAAAACCGTCATCGACGGATTGCAGTTTTCACAGGGACGTGGCGGAGCCAGAGACCGGTACACCCTGCAGGGAAGATACACCGACACCCCATGGATCTGGCATGCCGGAGACGACAGAGGACAAAGTGCCGGATCAGGTGAAAACATCCTCATCAACCCCAAAGGCGTCGCAGATATCAAAAGAATAGTCATCTACTGTTTCATCTATGACGGCGTAGCCAGATGGCAGGAAACCAATGCCGTAGTCACCATCAAAGTACCCGGCAATCCCGATATCGAAGTACAGATGGGGCAGCAGCACAGTTATCACAAGTTTTGTGCTATTGCAGAAATAAACTTTCACCCCAACAGCATGCACGTCAAAAAACTAATCACATTTCACGACTCCCATGGCGATTGCGACAAAGCCTACCGCTGGGGAATGAAATGGACCTCAGGATCAAAATAAAGACAAGAGAAATGACAATCGATACCACACCCTACCGGCACTTTTCATTCGACCTGTGGCTCACGCTCATCAGATCAAATCCACAGTACAAGAAAAAAAGAGACCAGCTCCTGCAGGCCTACTTTTCCATAGATACCGATCCGGGAAAAGTCAGTCAAGTCATCCGATATTACGACCTGTTGTGCAACCGCCTCAGCGAAAAGCTCGGCATACATATCACCGTACAGCAAATCTACTATCAGATCCTGTGCCGGTTAGGCGTAAATATCGATGCGATCGATACACAACAGCTGGACAATTTTTATCAGGAGACCGAGCAACTCTTTATGCAGTACAAGCCCCTTCTCATTGATCCACAAATCAGCCAACTGTTACACCGCATTCAATCCGAAGGCAAGACAGCCAGCATATTGAGCAATACCGCCTTTATCAAAGGAAGTACCCTGCGCAGCCTGCTCCAACATTATGAACTGGGACAATACTTCAGCTTTCAGCTCTATTCAGACGAGTTAGGCCAAGCCAAGCCACACCCCACCGCCTTTCAGCAAGTACTTATACAAGCACAGGCAGTACATCAGCCACACATCAGTCCCGATCAGATTGTACACATCGGAGACAACAAAACAGCAGATTATGATGGAGCGATCAGCGCCGGAATGCACGCCCTTTTAATACAACACAAATCCGATGAAAAAGCACTACAGTCAGCATAAAATCATGCATCAGGAACACTGCCCGTTTGATGAAGCCGCCTACAGCCGGTTCAAATTCGGAGATACACAGTATGCAGAAAAATTTGCAGAAGAACTCTTTAGCGGATTCATCAGCCAATACGCCAGCATCATCCTGTCCCAGACAGACATCCTGCTATTGCCGAGTCCGTATCATTCCATACCGACCGCATCCAACTACCTGTGTGCCGGTTTCAAGAAAAACCTCAACCGGTTCTTATTCGAAAACGGCAAAAATGCCTGCATCGAAACCAAGATACACCGGCAGCAAACCTATACCCAGGACTACGGCAATCTGGATTACCAACAGCGGCTCAGCCTTATCTCCAATGACACCTATTACATAGACCGTCAATTTCTCAACGGAAAATGCTGCCTCTTTCTCGATGATATCAAGATCACAGGCAGCCACGAACGTACCGTCAGTAAAATACTGGACCAATATCAGGTAAAGGGCGATTTTATCTTTATTTACTATGCCGAGCTCATCAATAAAGAGATACACCCCAATATCGAAAACCATTACAACTATTTCGCCGTACGCTCCGTACAAGACATCATCAGCGTCATGAACAGAGACAGCTTCCGGTTCAACACCCGCATCGTCAAATACGTCATGACCATGCAGCAAGGCGATTTTGATATCCTTATCCGCAATATTCCGGAAGCCCTGAGACAAGAATTGTCCCAGCTGGCCATTAGCAATAATTACCATCAGATCAAAGAGTACCAACACAATATTTACAAATTAAATTACAGAACACCATGGCAATCAACCTGCAAAAAGGACAACGAGAGAGCATCCACGCTCCAAAATTCATTATCGGTTTAGGCTGGGATACCAATAGCACCAGCACAGGCGTAGACTTCGATCTCGATGCGTCTGCCTTTATTCTCGGCGAAGATAAAAAAGTACTGTCAGACCAGCATTTCATTTTCTACAATAATCTCAAAAGCCCCGACGGAGCGCTCGAACATACCGGAGATAACCTCACAGGAGACGGCGATGGAGATGATGAACAGATCAAAGTAGATTTATCAAAGATGGAAAACAATGCTTCCGAAATCTGCATTGTAGTGACCATTCATGATGCAGAAAACAGAGGTCAGAATTTCGGACAGGTCAGAAATTCATTCATCCGTATTGTAGATGCCGCCAGTAATGAAGAGATTCTCAAATTTGAACTGGACGAAGATTTCTCGATAGAGACCGCAGTAGAGTTTGGCCGCATTTATAAAAAAAACGGCGAATGGAAGTTTGAAGCCGTAGGCATGGGCATGAAAGGCGGATTACAGGATTATGTTAACAAGTACACCGCATAGATATGGCCATTAATCTACAGAAAGGGCAGAAAATAAACCTGCAGAAAAACAATGGCAGTACCCTGCAAAATATCTGTGTAGGAGTCAACTGGGGCGCAATAGAGAAAAAAGGATGGCTGGGCAATGTCACACGCGAAGCCGTAGATCTCGATGCCAGCTGTGCCCTCTACGACACCTCCAAAAACCTTATCGATGTCGTTTATTTTGGCAGCCTCAGATCCAAAGACGGCGCCATCCGGCATAGCGGAGACGATCTCACAGGCGATATGGATGGCGATGATGGTCTGGACAATGAGATCATAACGCTGGATCTTACCAGACTCAATCCGGCTGTCAACCACGTCGCATTTGTCCTGAACAGTTTCAGAGGACACGATTTCGGAACCATTCCGTTTGCCTCCATCCGCATTTACGAAGGTACACCTACCCGTGTCAATGAAGTATTTGCCACCTACGATATTGTCAAAGGAACCGGTTTTGCAGGACATGTATCCCTGGTATTAGGCATCTTTTACAAACGCAACGGCGAATGGAAATTAACGCAGTAGGCGAACCTACCAAAGACAGAAAACTGGAAGAAACCATCAAAACAGTAGCACAAAATTATTTATAATATGAGAAGATTACCCGTATACCTTGTCCTCGATACCTCCGGCTCCATGAGCGGAGAACCCATAGAAGCTGTGAAAAACGGCGTTCAGGTCATGATCAGTTCCCTGCGACAAAATCCGCAGGCCATAGAAACCGCTTTTCTGAGTGTGATCACCTTTGACAGCAGTGCCAGACAGCTGATACCGCTTACAGATCTGGGCGCCTTCCAGATGGTAGATATCAGAGCCACCGGCACCACTTCACTTGGCGAAGCTCTCAAAGTAGTGAGCAACTGCATAGACAATGAAGTCGCCAAAACCACTTCCGAATCAAAAGGAGACTGGAAACCACTGGTATTTATCATGACCGACGGAATCCCGACAGACGACTGGCAAAGCGGTCTGCGCGAATTTCAAAAACGCAAAACCGCCTATACCATAGCCTGTGCAGCAGGTAGCGGAGCAGATACCAGTGTGCTGAAACAGATCACAGAAAATGTAGTGAGTCTGGATACAGCAGACAGCCAGAGCATCTCCAAATTCTTTGCATGGGTGACCGCCTCAATAGGCGTATCATCTACCAAAGTAGAAGATTCAGGAAAAGAAGCGACAGGACTGAATGAACTGCCACCGCCACCTACCGAACTGAATATCGTTGTCTAAAACCTAATCAAGCGTACTATGGCACCTAAAAAATACGGATTTTCCTTTTCGTGGAAAAGAGCCTCAGGTCTGACCGCGGCAAAACAAAGTTTTACAAGGAAAACAGGAATACCGACCACAAAAAGAAGTGTAGAACAAAAAATCGGCAAGCTGTTGCTCAAAACCCTATTCGGAAAAAAATAACCATGAGAAGATTACCCGTTTATTTTTTATTAGACACTTCCGGCTCCATGCACGGCGAACCCATTCAGGCACTGAATAATGCACTGAGCGGTATGATCAATAATCTGCGGACAGATGCCCAGGCAGCCGAGACCCTGTGGATCAGTATGATCACATTTGACCGGGAAGTGAAAGAAATAGTACCGCTGACCGCGTTAGAATCTTTTCAGCTGCCCGAAATCAGTTGTCCCGAAAGCGGACCCACCTTTACAGGCAAGGCACTGGAAATATTGTATGATACCGCAACCCGGGAAGTGATCAAAGGATCGCCGGAACAAAAAGGCGACTGGCGGCCCTTACTTTTCATTTTTACCGACGGCAAACCCTCTGATCTGCAACTCTACAGTCAGATGATTCCGAAGATCAGATCCCTGAACTTCGGAACCATCGTAGGCTGTGCTGCAGGGCATATGGCAGACGATAAAAAACTACTGGAACTGACCAGCGATGTTGTACACCTCAATACAGCCGACAGCAGTACCCTGAAACAGTTTTTCAAATGGGTATCTGATACCATAGAACAAGGCAACAAAAGCAGAGGAACCACCGATACAGTCACCCTGCCACCACCGCCATCAGAAGTACACATAGTCATTTAATACCATGAGCAGAAGATTACCCGTTTATTTTTTGATCGACGTCTCCGAATCTATGGTGGGCGAACCCATTCAGCAGGTAGAAGAAGGACTGTCAACCATTATTCAGGCATTGAAAACCGATCCGGTAGCTATGGAAACCGTATATATTTCCATTATCATCTTTGCCGGACAAGCAAAAACACTTGTACCCTTACAGGAAATAATTCAGTTCTATCCGCCAAAATTCCCTATCGGAAGCGGTACCTCCCTCAGCAAAGGACTGGGACACCTCATGTACGAGTTGCGAAAAAACACGATCAAAACCACCGCCGAACAAAAGGGCGACTGGAAGCCCATTGTGTTTTTATTTACCGACGGAGTACCCACAGATCCTGTACAAACAGCGATTGACGAGTGGAAACAAAACTGGCAAACCGCCACCAATATGGTTGCCGTATCCTTTGGAGAAGAAGCCGACAGCCATGTACTGGGGCAACTTACCGATCAGGTACTCCTGTTCAAAAATACCACAGCCGCTTCCTACAAAGAATTTTTTAAATGGATCACCGCATCCATCAAGACCAGCAGCGAGAGCGTAGAAAAGAATACCGCAGGCTTTGAACTCAGCCACACAAATCCGGCGATAATCGAAAAAATAGACCTGTCAAAAAGCACAGCATCAGATTGGACAGACCATAATTATGTTGTCATACAGGCAAAATGCCAGCATACAAAGCGACTCTATCTTATGAAATACAGAAAAATGATACAGTCAGAGCAACTCGGAGGAATGGAACTCCATACCCGGTATTACCGGCTCGTAGGAGCCTATCCCGTAGAGAACAGCTATCTGGAGCTGGCCGAAAGTACGGCGCAACAACATAAAATACATACACAGGAACTCATCGGAGCACCCACCTGTCCGTGCTGCGGCAATCAATATGCCTTTGCCGCCTGCAGCTGCGGACAGCTACACTGTGTCGGAGAAGAAGCACTCAGTACCTGCCCCTGGTGTCACACACAGGCACAGTACGGATTTGGTGAAGGCGGATTTGATGTAAACCGAACACAAGGATAATCATGGAAAAGACTATAGAAATACAAACCTATATCGAGCAGCTTTTTACGATCAAGGGCGTAAAAATAGCCGAAGCAAAGAAAAAATTATTCGATGAATTTGTACAGGAAGCCCTCAATACGCAGGCAGTACAAACGATCATTGAGCAACAAAGCGCTCTTATGGACAAATGGCAATTAAAAAATCACATCGCGGATATCATCGCTAAACCCCTGATCATCCCCAACGCCACCTGTGGCAAATCTTATCAGGCACAGATCAAGCCAGAACAACTGGATCTGGACGAGATGATTTTTACCGAATGGAAAGGACTACAGGAGATCGGACTTCATTTTAATGCCGAACACCGCACTATAGAAGGCACACCGGAGCAGAGCGGAGAACTGAAATTTTCTCTGCTATTCAAGACAGCAGCAGAAGATAAAGATACCCCATCCCATGAAAAAATAATTTCACTGGTCGTAAATCCCGATCCCAAAACCCTGTGGAAAAATCTGCCAAGTGACCGGGAAGGAATTTTCTGGAAAGAAGACCATGTACAGTATTTCGGAAAACTCGGCGAAAAACACGTAGTCGCCTCATCAGACAGAGGACGGTCTCATCAGAACGCAGGATCTTTCCGGGATGACGATATGGCATTCCAACACATCGAAAGCATCGGATGGTCCGTGGCAGCCGTTTCTGACGGAGCCGGCAGCTACTCCATGTCCCGCAAAGGAGCACAAATAGCCTGCACCTCCGTCATAGACTATTTTGAAAATCAGCTCGATCAGGAAACCTTTCAGGCATTTGAAAACAAAATAAACCAGTACAACAGTACACGCGATGTCAACCTTCTCAAAGAGATCGATGTACTTTCCAAACAAAACCTATACAAAGCCGTCCTATATGTGCACAATAAAATAAAGGAGACTGCCGAACAAACCCGGCAATCCGATCCTGCGCAATTCCAGAATCCGAGAATCAAAAACCCCATTGACTATTTTCATGCCACCCTCATCTTTACACTGTTTAAAAAATATGAATTCGGATACGTCGTCCTCAGCTTTGGAGTAGGAGACTGCCCCATAGCCATTATGAACACCGAACAGACCGAAACCACTTTGCTCAACTGGTTGGATGTAGGCGAATTTGGCGGCGGAACACGCTTTATTACACAGGCAGATATCTTTCATTCCAAAGAACACCCGATGGCCAGCCGGTTCAATTTCAAGATATATCCCGATTTCAGTTACCTGTTTATGATGACAGACGGTATCTATGATCCCAAATTTGTCGTAGAAGCCAATCTGGAGAAACATGAAAACTGGATCACATTTTTAGAAGACCTCAAAGGTCAAAACGAAGAAAATACACCAGTAGAACTCTCTGCCCGGAATCCCGAAATAACCCAACAGCTGTCCCGCTGGATGGAATTCTGGAGTACAGGCAATCACGATGACCGAACACTTGCCATCATCTTTTAATACCTGAACCATGAGCACCAAGACCGTACAATCCATCATCACACAGGGCAAAACCTATCAGTATATAGACAATGGCGAACCCAAACAGGGAGGAATGAAAGACGTGTATTTCAGTCCCGATAAAAAATACGTGGTGGCCTTTTACAGAACTCCGCAAGACTATAATGCCAGAGAACGACTCAAGCGCATCGCTACCCAGTATTTTGACAGCTTCTTTACCAGAGAACCCCTCAGTGGCGCTTTCTACAAAGAACTCTATTCCTGGCCCACAGACGTGGTGCAGGAAGGAAACAGAACTGGAATCATTGTACCCTTTTACAGCAAAAATTTCTTTTTCAAAAAAGGCTACCTCCATAACAACCTGCTGAAAGGAGGCGAAAAAGAAGGAAAATGGTTTGCCAGTGCCAAATTTCGTGCCGCACAGTCCGGTACCAAATTAGACCCGTCCGAACTCGGTAACTGGCTCAGCTACTTTCAGGTCTGTGTCAACATCGCCAGAGGCGTAAAGCGGCTCCATGCAGCAGGACTTGCGCATTCAGACCTTTCCTACAAAAATGTCCTCATTGATCCGGTCAGCAAGACCGCCGCCATTATAGACATTGACGGATTAGTCGTGCCGGGACTGTTTCCGCCGGATGTCATCGGAACCGCAGACTTTATTGCCCCCGAAGTATTGGCGACCAAACATCTCGACAAAAATGATCCGAACAGAAAGCTGCCCAACCGTCTTACAGACCTGCATGCACTCGCAGTACTCATATACATGTACCTACTGTACAGACACCCGCTTAGAGGCGGCAATTATTTTGGCCCTGTAGATACCGAAAAAGAAGAAGACCTGCTCATGGGAGAGAAAGCCCTCTTTGTAGAGCACCCGTCCGATAACAGTAATCGCAATTTTAAACGCGAATACGGACATAATATGCAAAAATTTGCCCCGTGGACCGATTTGCAAAAAACACCCTATACGATCACCGGACCCTATCTCAAAGAACTGTTTGAGCAAGCCTTTATCAAAGGGCTGCATCATCCGATGGAACGTCCACCCGCAGAAGCATGGGAACAGGCACTCATCAAAACCAATGACCTCAAACTGGAATGCAGCAATACCACCTGCGAACAAAAATGGTTTATCTACAACAACAGCAATAATACCTGCTGTCCGTTTTGCGGTACGCGTTACAAAAATACCATACCCGTTCTGGATTTCTATTACCAGTTCAAACCCAATGTATGGAAACCCGAAAATCAGCGGCTGGTGATATACGACAATTCAACCCTGCACCAATGGCACAGTAACCGCAATATCATCCGGAATGAAAAACTCACGACCGCAGATAAAAAGCCCGTAGGATACTTTGCCTACTACAATGCAAAATGGGTATTTGTCAACCAAAAACTCAAAAACCTGACCGATAAAACCGATAATAAACAAATCAAAATAGGCGAAATGGTAGAAATTACCCATGGCAAACAACTCGTCCTCTCCACAGAAGAAGGAGGTCGGGTAGCCGTCATATCCATCGCCAATCAATAAAAACATACCTTAATTAACTAAAAAAATGGAAACAAGTATTTTAGACCTCCACCCCGGTCTCGTATGGGGATTTGCCCTCACAGTAATCATCATGTTACTCTTAGACCTCGGCGTATTTAACAAAAAAAGCCACATAGTCACCTCCAAAGAAGCCACCATCTGGACATTTGTATGGATATCACTCGCCATGATCTTTTCCGGAATCGTATATTACGTATTCAACGGAGATGCCGGAGGCCATCAGCTCGCTATAGAAAAATTTACCCAGTTTCAGGCCGCCTACTGGATCGAAAAAGCACTGTCCGTCGACAACCTCTTCGTTTTCATACTCGTATTTTCCTATTTCAAAGTACCCCGAGATCTGCACCACAAAGTCCTGTTCTGGGGGATACTCGGTGCACTCGTTTTCAGAGCCATCTTTATATTTGCAGGAGTAGGCATTATCAATATTACCTATCTGCCAGCCATGCAACTTTTAGGACATACCGTAGAAATCAATGTAGTGCTCACCCTGTTCGGATTGTTCCTTATCTATGCCGGCATCAAATCCTGGGGAGGAGGAGATGAGGATGACGAACAGGATTTCAGCAATTCAGCCGGAGCCCGACTCATAAAAAAACTCTACAAAGTCAGTGATAATTATGACGGAGACCGATTCTTTACCGTTCAGAACGGAATGAAAATCGCCACACCACTCCTCGTCGTTGTCGCCGTCATCGAATTTACAGACGTCCTCTTTGCCGTAGATTCCATACCCGCCATCTTCGCCATATCCAAAGACCCGTTTATCCTTTATACCTCCAATATCTTCGCCATTCTGGGATTACGTTCCCTATACTTCCTGCTTTCCAATTTCATTCACATGTTCAGCAAATTACCGTACGGACTATCCGTTATACTGGCATTCATAGGCATCAAAATGCTGATTTCCCCATGGTTTCACATTCCCTCACCAGTTTCATTAGGTATAGTAGGAGGCGTATTAATCATTTCAGTCCTGTTGTCCATACTATTTCCGGACAAAAAACAACTGGAAACCGAATAAGCTAATCAATCATGAAAACCTATCTCATATTCCTCCTGATCTTTAACAGTATCACCTGTACCAATACACGTACCGAAACCAATAAAGATATCCCGGTTAATGCCTTTGCGGATACTAAAGGGGCATCGGATACCCGTGCCGGATCAGCTTCAGATAAAGTCTATATCTGCAGCAGCAAGACCGCCAAAAGGTATCATTATAAAGAAAACTGCAGAGGTTTGAGCAACTGCGGTTCAAAGATTGTCAAGACTACGATTGACAAAGCAAAAGACAGCGGCAAGACATTATGTGGCTGGGAAGACTGATATTGCTGATCACATTGCTGACCTGCTTCTGTCCGGTGTATGGACAGAAGCAGGTCCGGCAACCGGTGCAGAAAAACCTGAAAGGGCAGACATTCAGCGCCAAAGTGATCCGTATTATAGACGGAGACAGCATGGAAGTGCTGTATGAAGATCAACCGCTCAAAATACGACTGTCGCATATTGACAGCCCGGAGTTGAAGAAATCACAACCCTACGGTAAAGCCGCAAAAAAAGCCTTATCCGATTTGTGTTATGGGCAGTATGTCACGGTGCAGGTAGAAAAATACGACCGATACGGGAGGGCTATAGCTATTATTGTGAATGCCAATAAACAGATCGTCAATCAGCAAATGATCATACAAGGTATGGCCTGGCACTTTAAAAGATACTCCAAAGATCCGCTGTATGCCCTGCTCGAAAGAGAAGCCCGAAAGAACAAGGCAGGCCTATGGAAAGATCCCGATGCAGTGGCACCATGGGAGTGGCGTAACAAAAAATGAATTTAACAGGATTTCCGGATCCGGAATCCGTTAGTATCAAAACTTTTTAGAGGACAACACAGTTTTCACTTTTGAAGAATCGTCAAATGCGTTTAAAATAATTTAGATTTAATTTTCTTCCACCGGTATTTACGGATAAAATCAGCTTGTTCTGCTGTAACTAAAAAAGGTTTTGCTTCTTTCTTCGCCTTTAGATATCCTTTCATATAGTCAATAAACAACAATGGCTGTCCTTTTTTGGAAGCAAGTTTCAGGCTTGCAATCATTACAATCGATAGATCATATCCCAACCTATAAAATGCTTCTCCCTGTTTATAACGAGCTGTTTTATCATATTTTGCACCTGTAGGTTTAAGATGTTTTACGTGTAGTTCAGGAAAAGTTTGTATTTCCCAATTATAAAACCTGCACAACAATTCATCAACGGTATCCCAACCCATAGCTGGTTTCAATCCTCCTATCTGTTGCAGACATTCTTTTCTGTATGCTTTAAAGGCTCCTCTGATGTGGTCTTTATCAGTCAGGTTTTCTAATATCCAATCACCATTCTTCTCGATATAGGCAAATCCACCAGCCATTCCCAATCGGGAATTTCCCTCAAAAGCATTGATAATAACTTCAAAATAATTTTTAGGCAAAATAATGTCAGCATCCAGTTTTACAAGAATATCATAGTGCTGGTCCAATTGCTTAACGCCTTCCTGAAAGGCATTGATTACTTTGCTGCCTGGCAAATGAATATGTTCAGACTCCTTATTTATCAAGTCAATAAAAGCATATTTCTCTGCATAAGCACTTACAATTTTTGAAGTTTCATCTGTAGAATTGTCATCTACAACTACAACTCTTGCCGGCAATCTGGTTTGCGATACGAGGCTATCGAGAGTTAGTTTGATATAGTCTGCTTCATTATAAGCCGGAATGACAACATAATATACCATACTTTATATTTTTTCAGCAATTAAAATATAATACCTTGGAGTAAACTTTCTTAAAAAAGGACGAAAACCAATTTTATTTACTGGGTGTGTCCATTTATCCCGGGCCAAAATTCTGAATCCGGATTTCTCCACAAGCCAGTCCAGTTGCCAGTCTTCAAATTCATGATAATGGCGGTCCCATAAGTCTGTTTTACTTTTATAGGCAGCAGAAAACCACAGACGTAATGGTACTGAAATAACAATTTTTTGTGCCTTACAATTTTTTAGAACTGTATAAGGATTTAACAGATGTTCAAAAATTTCAAAAGCAGTCATGACATCATACGCTTTATTCTGTAGTGATGTTTGATCTTCATCTAAATCTTCTCCATGTGTATTCTGAATCCGGTATCCTGCCTCTTTCATTAATTCAGAAAGTGGATTCTGAATTCCCAGATCCAAAATCTGGGCTTCTTTGCTTATATGCTCATTTAGAAAAGCCAGCGTTTTTTCAAAACGTTTTTTTGGATACGTTTTTTCGTACATTCGGTTAAATTTAGAAACTCAAAAATATTAAAAACTAAATCAACTTTAACGATTATATTTGTAAAAATAACTTAAAAATGGATTTCAGGTTTTCAAGCAAACAGGCATTTTTGTTTACCTTTATTAACTATTTAGGAGTCCTGATAGGCGTTTTTTCTACTCTCTTTATTTATCCTAAAGATACTGAGATGCTCGGTATTGTAAGATACATCGATGGTTATGCCCAGATTTTCTATCCCATAATGGTTTTAGGAGCTTCTACAGCTTTATTGAATTTTTACCCGTTGCTCAATACTATTTTGCAGCGTAAATTATTTACATATAGCATTCTATCTGTTTTCCTGATGATTATTTTTACAGGAATTGGTGTTGTTATTTTAGGTTATTCTGATGTTTTTGAACGATTTAGATATGTGATTATTGCTTTTTTTATTGCAATATGTCTGGCATTTGTAGATTTAATTAAAAGACAGCTTACCAATATGCAGAAAATTGCAGTGCCTACTTTATATGAAAAAATAATTCCGAAAGTCGCGTTACCCTTAACTTTTATACTGGTATTGTATTTTTCTTATTCTCTTGACGGAGCTTTACTGTTTTACACCCTCACATTTGTATGTATGCTTCTTTTGGTAGTGATATATCTTCTGCAATATTACCGTCCCGTTTATACCTTACAATTCAAAGACCTCTTTCAGATAATTTCAAAAAAAAACTATTATCAATATAGCTTGTATGCTTTCACGGCAAGTATTGGTTCTTTTTTTGCCTTTAGAGTAGACTCTTTTATGATCCCGGAAATTACCGGAGATTTTGAATTAAACGGAATCTTTAATATTGGTGTTACACTGGCTAATGCTATTATGATACCTGCCATCGGTGTATTTGCTTTATACAGTCCGGTTATATCAAATAATATAAAAAATGGGGAATTTGATCTATTGAAAAAGAAGTATTCAGAAGTAGCTAAAAATCTTTTTTTTGTAGGCATTCTTCTGTACGGTTGTGTTATTCTCGGTATTCATGATTTATTTAAGATATTACCTGCTTATGACAATCTGGTACAATCACTTCCCGTCATCTATATATTGGGAGCCAGTGTACTATTAAACATGTCTACAGGTTTTAATACAGAAATTATTGCTTTTTCTTCTTATTATAGATTCAACTTAGTCTCTATAATAGTATTAATGTTTTTAAATGTAGGGCTTAATTGGTATATATTGAAATATACCGGCTATGGAATTATTGGTGTCGCATTTGCCTCCTTTTTTTCAATGGCTATCTTCAATATTATGAAATTATATTTCATTTATAAAAAATTCAAAATGATTCCTTTTAGCACATCTTATCTTAAAGTTGTTCTTATCAGCGTGACTTTATTAACAGTATTGTATTATATCCCTTCTCTTAGTTCTCCGCTGTTTACGATGCTTTTGAAGTGTAGTCTTTATGTTATCTTGTTGTTAACTGTCTTATATATAACACGTTTGATAATTCCATTAAATGATTTTGTAAAAAAAATAACCAATAACAGGGATTGACTTTTAATAAATTTTAACTTACATTTACTAAAAATTTTAAATTTTATTGCTATGGATAACAAAACATTATCAATTGTTTCTTACATTACCATTATTGGATGGTTAATTGCGTATTTTGTCGGCAAAGACAAAGCAGATGCCTTTTTAAAATACCATTTACGACAATCATTTGGCTTGGTAATCACGTCCTTTTTATATGGAATAGTTGTGAATATACTTACAATGATTTCTCCGGTTTTAGGTATGTTAGGACTTCTTTCAATTGTCTTTTTAGTTCTGATGATTATTGGGATCATCAATGCGGCTAATCAACAACTAAAACCACTTCCGATAATTGGTAAATATTTTGAAGACAAATTTTCCTTCATCGGATAAACAATCATAAAAAAAGAAGGTATTCAATACCTTCTTTTTACGTTTGTTTGTTGTTTAAAAAGTTTACTTTGCTGGCCGTAACTTATCACTGTAGGTGATTTTATAAGGTTTGTCTTCACTAGACAAATCTTTCATAACATAGATAAATTTATGTTTCATGGCTTTTTCAGAATCAATGTAAATAGTTTTCTTAGTTGCCTGATCATAAATAGATGTTTCTACAGTATTCAGAATGCGCATATTTTTTGCTAAGCCGGAATTCTTATCTGTAGTAACCATGTCTTTATAGAGTGTTTCACCATTATTTTTTACTGTAATAACTTCACCATAATACCCTTGTGTAAAGAACAGAATGGAATATTGTTTTTCAGAAGCTTTATAATCCTGTAAAAATTTTTTCTGAACACTTTCTGATACGGAACGAAAATCATTTCTCGTCTGTTCTGTAAAAAAGATTTTACTTTCTTCTCTTTTTTTCTCTTCTTTTTTTTCAGAGTTTCCCGAATTGAATACCGTTTGCGGAGTTTTACACATTGCAAAAAGTGCAAGTAATAATAAATAAGGTAATTTTTTCATCATAATTAGAATTTATTTTTTTACAGAATTAGAATTATCTTTGTAAAAAATAAAAGGTTTTTATTTTGAAACTATATAGCGCTAAAATCATTCCAAGACCATAAAGTTAAGCCTTTTTTCTTAAATCTTTTTGATAATTAGCATTTTACAGTTAAAAAACATTTGTGATAAATTCTACATATTGTGGATTACAATTGAAAAAAGGGGAACGTACCTCAATAGAGATGATAAATAAAAAGTATGATGTAATAATTGTTGGTGGTGGGGCTTCAGGATTCTTTACAGCTATCAGTTTAGCTGAACAAAACACAGATCTTAAAATAGCCATTTTAGAAAGAGGAAAAGAAGTACTGTCAAAAGTACGCATATCCGGAGGTGGCAGATGCAATGTAACGCATGCTTGTTTTATACCTAATTTATTGACAAAGTATTATCCAAGGGGGGAGAGAGAACTCAGAGGTCCATTCCATACTTTTTGTACAGGTGATGTAATTGAATGGTTTGAGCAAAAAGGAATTGAACTAAAAACAGAGGAAGACGGAAGAATGTTTCCTGTCACAGACTCTTCACAAACTATCATTGATTGTTTTGTATCAGAAGCAAAAAAGTTAGATATAGAAGTAATTCAATCGTGTAGTGTACAGCATATCTTTCAGAATGCAGAGCAATGGAAGTTAGATACCACTCAGGGAGCATTCTTAGCAGAAAATTTAGTACTTGCTACGGGCAGTAATCCAAAAGTATGGGAGATGTTGGCTGGCTTGAATCATGAAATCATATCTCCTGTTCCGTCTTTATTTACTTTTAATATTAAAGACAGCCGTATCAAAGAACTTATGGGATTATCTGTTGAGCAAGTAACGGTAAAAGTTGCTGACAGTAAACTAAAAGCAACTGGTCCGTTGCTTATTACACATTGGGGAATGAGCGGTCCTGCTGTATTACGGTTATCGGCCTGGGGAGCCCGTGATTTATCAGAAATGAAATACCGATTTCAAGTACATATCAATTGGCTTAACGATAAAACGTTTGATGATACCTTACAGGAATTACTTACTTTAAAGGAAACCCATGCAAAAAAGAACATCAGTAAATTTTCTCCTTTTCCGATTCCGGGACGTCTATGGGAACAATTAGTTCTTGCTGCAGGAATATCTCTGGATACTAAATGGAGTGATACAAATAAAAAGCAACTCGTTCATCTTACCCATCAACTGACAGATGGAGTTTTTTCAGTAGATGGGAAAAGTACTTTTAAAGAGGAATTTGTAACAGCAGGGGGAGTAGATTTAAAGCAGATTAATTTCAAAACGATGGAGAGCAAATTGTTTCATAATCTGTATTTTACCGGTGAGATTATCAATATTGATGCAATAACAGGAGGGTTTAATTTTCAGAATGCCTGGACTACGGGTTTCATAGCTGCTCAGGCAATTGCAAATAAGTAGTATATTTGTTGTTACAATCCATATCATATCTGTATTTATTGATCATCTTATTGGATTGCTTAGTTTCTAAATAATATATAATGAGCATATTTCAAGAATTCGTAACAGAAGACTTTCATATACAAATACCAGCGGGAAATTTTACATTTTCTGCTCCAAGTAATATTGCATTAGTAAAATACTGGGGTAAAAAAGAGCATCAGATTCCGGCTAATCCTTCTTTGAGTTTTACGTTAAGTAATTGTAAAACAATAACTTTTTTGCGTTTTGAGGAAAAGAAAACATCGGGTATTAGTTTTGAATTGTTGTTTGAAGGAGCGCCAAAACCTTCATTCGAACCAAAAATTCAAAAATATTTTGAGCGCATACTACCTTATTGCCCGTATATAGAAAAATTCCATTTTATTATCGATACAAAAAATACCTTTCCACATAGTTCAGGTATTGCGTCTTCTGCTTCTGGTATGGCAGCATTGTCTGCTAATATTATAGCTTTAGAAAAAACATTGGTGCATGATAAAGATGAAGCCTATTTTATCAATAAAACATCATTTCTTGCCCGATTAGGTTCCGGAAGTGCTTGTAGAAGTATTAGTGGTAATGTTGTAGTTTGGGGAAAAACGGAAAGCATAAAGAACAGTTCTGATCTATTTGGTGTGGCTTTCAGCGATGAGATACACACTGTCTTCAATAATTATCAGGATACCATTCTATTGGTTGATAAAGGTGAAAAACAGGTTTCCAGCACGGTAGGACATGAATTAATGTACGGACACCCTTTTGCTGAACAACGTTTTATTCAGGCACATCAAAATTTAGCACGCTTAAAAGAAGTGTTTAGCACAGGTGATATAACCCGTTTTATTGAAATTGTAGAAAGTGAAGCATTGACACTTCATGCCATGATGATGACTTCATTACCTTATTTTATACTTATGAAGCCGGCTACTTTGGAGATTATCCAGCAGATCTGGAAATTCCGGACAGAAACTAATATTCCGGTATGTTTTACTCTGGATGCAGGAGCAAATGTTCACGTTTTATATCCGGAAACGTATAAAGAAAAAGTGCAACTCTTTATTTCAGAGTCACTTGCAGGCTATTGCCAAAGTGGACAATTCATCCACGATTCTTTAGGTAACGGAATAAAAAATCTCTCCTGATGCGTGATACAAAATGTACTCATTGCCATACCTCTATCATTTGCAGAGCTGATGATATCAAATCTTGCAATTGTCAGAAAATAGTGCTTCAGGATGCTACCATACAGTTTCTGAAAGATAAAACAGATCACGAATGTCTATGCAATGATTGCCTGAAAAAATTTGATGAAATGATGCAATATTCCAAAGATCATCCATTTCCCAAAAGACCGGTTGATCTAATAGAAAATGTACACTATTACATGGAAAACGGTTTTTTTGTATTTACAGAATTGTATCATTTTTTAAAAGGAAGATGTTGTAAAAACGGATGTCGTCATTGTGTCTATGGTATTCATAAATAATATTTTGTCTACCAATTTATTTTTTTTGTAAATTTGTTTTAGAAAAAACTAGCTATGAAAGGACCATTATTTTATTCGAAAATTCTTTTGTTTGGAGAGTATGGTATTATTAAAGACTCAAAAGGCTTATCAATACCGTATAACTTTTATAACGGAGCGTTAAAAACAGAAGAAAATTTATCAGACCAGGCATTAAAGTCTAATGAAAGTCTGAAGAGATTTGCTGTTTATTTGAAAGAAATGCAAGTTTCAGATCCTGAATTGGTAACGTTTGATCTTGAAAAACTACAGACAGATATTGAAAATGGATTGTATTTTGATTCCAGTATTCCTCAGGGATATGGAGTAGGCAGTAGCGGAGCGCTTGTTGCAGCTATTTATGATCAATATGCAAATAATAAAATCACTGTTCTGGAAAATCTGACACGTGAAAAATTACTTCAGTTAAAAGCTATATTTGGAAAAATGGAATCCTTTTTTCATGGAACAAGTTCCGGTTTGGATCCTTTAAATAGTTATTTAAGTTTACCGATCTTAATCAATTCAAAAGATAATATTGAACCAACAGGAATACCTTCCCAAAAAGAAGGTGGTACTGGTGCAGTATTTTTAATTGATTCGGAAATCATTGGAGAAACAGCTCCCATGGTTAATATCTTTATGGACAATCTTAAAAATGAAGGTTTCAGAAGCATGATGAAATCTCAGTTTACGAAATATACTGATGCCTGCGTAGAGAGTTTTCTGAAAGGAGATTTTAAATCTTTGTTTTCAAACACAAAACAACTTTCAAAAGTAGTGTTAAATAATTTTAAGCCTATGATACCGGAAAAATTCCATAATGTATGGCAGGAGGGTATCGAGTCAAATGATTATTATCTAAAGCTTTGTGGTTCAGGCGGAGGTGGTTATATTTTAGGATTTGCACCGGATTTTGAAAAAGCAAAACAATCTTTAAAAGACTATAAATTAGAAGTCGTTTATAAATTTTAAAAAAGGAATTATAACGAATGCTTTCTCGCAAAAATAAAATACGTTTACTAAAAATTTTCAGTATTTTTTCGGTAATGCGGGGGTATAATATATTTGTTGTGGTACTTGCTCAGTATCTGGCCTCAATTTTTATCTTCGGGTCTCATTTACGCGCATTAGATGTTCTACTCGATTTCAATCTGTTTCTAATTATTCTTAGCAGTTCAGTTGTAATAGCATCAGGCTATATCATCAATAACTTTTATGACTCTGAAAAAGATCTGATCAATCGTCCGGATAAATCTATGCTGGATAGACTGGTCAGTAAATCTACCAAATTTCAAATATATTTTGCTTTAAATTTTTTAGGGGTAGGTTTGGCATGGATTGTTTCATGGAGGGCTGCCCTTTTTTTTTCCTGCTATATTTTCATCCTTTGGTTTTACTCACATAAACTTAAAAAATATCCTATAATTGGAAATATTACGGCCGCAGTTTTGGCGATGTTGCCGTTTTTTGGGATACTGATGTATTTTAAAAACTACAGCTTAGGGATATTTGTGCATGCATTATTTTTGTATTTGATTATACTGATTCGGGAAATGGTTAAAGATCTTGAAAATATCAAAGGTGATCTTGCAAATGATTATCAGACTATACCCGTCAGATTTGGAGTTCAGAAAGCAAAACAGCTTATTTCAGTTCTTACTTTTCTTTGCCTTATTCCGGCATTCATACTAATTAAAGAATTTGAAATTGGATATATGGGATATTACTTCTACTTCAGTATGATTATGATGTCTATTTTCCTGTTCCAGCTGTGGAACGCAAAACAACTTACAGATTTCAAAAAGTTGCATTTAAGCCTTAAATTATTGATCCTGTTGGGTGTTATATCCATTGCACTGATCAATCCTCAGGTTATTTTACACGGAAAAGAAATAATGATAGAACCGCTTTTATAAAGGTTTGTTCTGTACTTCATCATTGAGGTCTTCTTTTATTACACTTGGTTTAGGTTTCACATTGGCAAAAAAGAAATAAAAACACGTGATAAACCATCCTCCCCAAAATACATATCCACCACTATGAAATTTGCTGTTCATATATTTATGAGAGGTGGTAGTAAAATCGATATAAGTGTAAAACAAACCAAGTAAACCTACAATAAATACGATAAGGCTTACAATGACGAAATTTTTATAAGCATAATAACGCTTTGTAATATATAATATTCCAATTATCAACAATTGAATCACAAACACCACAAGAGCTGCTTTCCACCAAGTTTTTAATAAGGTATATTCTTTATATGCGACTGAAATACCAATCTTTCCAATAAATGACATTTTAGAAAGTAAAATTCCAGAAATAAGACTAATAACTGCCTGAAATAATATGATGTTGAGTATTTTTTTCATAGCGCTTTTTTTTTTACTAATAAAATTAGACAAAAATATAACACAACTGTTATTTAATATAAAATATTGCTGAGGAATAAATGCATATTATAGCTATCTTTGTCAAAAATTATATAAATGAGTTCAGGAAGAGGAGCCAATAATAAAGGCAAAAGAGATGCGAGAAAAGCTTATTCTTCATCAACTGGTTCCAAGACAGGTGCTGGTAAGAATAAGCCTGTTGAAGAAAAAAAATACTTTAAAGGGAAACCTTTTGATAATAAATTTAAGAGTACAAAGCCTAAGACTTCTAAACCGGAGTCTGAAGATGTTCGCTTGAATAAATATATAGCAAATTCTGGTATTTGTTCCAGAAGAGATGCTGATTTATATATACAGTCCGGGAATGTAAAAGTTAACGGAGTTGTTGTAACAGAAATGGGGTATAAAGTAAAACCGACTGACGTTGTTAACTTTGACGGTTCAGTAGTGAATCCTGAAAAGAAAGTATATGTTTTGCTGAATAAGCCAAAAGGATTCTCCACTTCAGAAGAAGACTCAGCTACAAACTCTTACGATTTAGTTAGAAATGCATCCCCTTACGTATTAAAACCAATAGGGAGAATGGATAAAACAACAGTTGGATTGTTGTTGTACACCAATGACAATGAAATGATACAAAAGTTTACAAATGCTGCTCAGCGTTCTTCAAAATTGTATCAGGTATCATTGGATAAAAATCTGAAATATGAAGATCTTGAAAAAATACAGAATGGAGTATATGTAAAAGATCATAAGGTTTATGCAGAAGAAGTAAGCTATGTGGAAAACCAACCGAAAAGTGAAGTGGGAATTAAAGTAAAAACCTCTAATGTAAAAGTTGTGCGTGCCGTTTTCGAAACTTTAGGTTATGATGTGATCAAATTGGATCGTGTCATGTTCGCCGGATTAACAAAATGGGGTGTCACCAGAGGACAATGGCGCTTTCTTACAGAACAGGAAGTAATTAATTTAAAGAACAGTTAATAAAAAAAGCCTCAACATTGTTGAGGCTTTTTTATGATTTTAATAATTGAGTATTTGGTTGATTGTTCAATGTTTAATGGTAAATTAATACCAGTCTGCTTTGATACTATCAAAAATAGTATCGTGAATTGATATATTAATAAGTAATAATATTTAGAATAGGTGAAAAATTAGTCTTCATAACGATCTTTTTTAATACAATTCCCACCTGCTAACAAGAGACAGGTGAAAACTGTATTGTCTACTCTACTACTACTATTACTACTACTACTTACTTTAATAAAATCCTGACTGAGAACTGTTCTTACATTGAAGACAGTACTGTCATAAGATTGGAAAACTCTGTTTTATCCAGTTTTTACCAATTATTCCTGATAATCTTTGTACATATTCCATCCCCTGTACTTGGGTTTTGTTTTCGTAAGCCGGTATTCCGGACTACCGACCCCCGAAACAACATTTATATTTAGATTTGGTTATTCAATATTTCTACAGCTCCTGCAAGTATGATTGCCTGTGCTAAGCTTTTTTGATGACCGTAAGCAAAAGCGATGGTTTTTGATTTTTTCCAGTTATTTGGAGTTCCGTCACTTGTGCTGTTGCTAACCAAGTAGCAGTTTATCAAAAAGACTCTTTCATCTTTTGTCAGATTTACGTCATTTGTTATGACACTGTTCAGATTATATTCGCCATCAATAATTCTTAATATATAAGATTTTACTATTGATCTATAACTAAAAGTATTGATTAGTGAAGTATCACTTGATAGTACTGTTTCAAACTCACTAATATTTATAGCATTGTAATCTTGTTCTTTTGCTATTGAGCGGAAAACAGCATTGTTAAGTGCATGATCCTGAAAACTTGCCAATGCTATAGGATTTGTCATTACCGCAGGTGCATTATAAGTATGTATTAGGTCTTTATAAAGAGTAGCTACATCTACTTGTGCCTGACTTGTTGTTTTTGACTGATAATCCATAGATTCTTGTGCCTGTTCATCATTTACATCACATGATGCGAATGCTAATGTTATTGCTACTGCATACAAATAAATTTTTTTCATCTCGTTTCGGTTTTTGAAATTTGTTTGTAAGCTGCCCGGGTAGCTCTTTTGTTATGTTTCTGTAACAAACTTAGATGCAAAATGCCGACTATGCAAAAACTTGTTGGGAAGAATTATAAATGTATGGGAAAAATCATAAATTGTGTTGATTATCAATTGTTTATGATTCCATTTTTCTTGTTTAAGAAAAAATATAAATTGAATGGGAAAAATTATAAATTCAATTGATTATCAAGTGTTTGACTTTAGTTAAAATTCACTATTTTTGTATTAAACAAAAATCAAATGTTTTTATACAAAAGTAAAAACCTAATTTTTTGGGTGGCTTTACACAGTTTTTTATGGTGCATTCTTCCTGTTTTTGCTCAAAGTTCTTCTTTGGACACATTTTCTTATGAAAAACTGAACGATAAAATACAGGATGTAAACACAACTTCGCAAGAAAAACTATACTATATAGAGGCTTATTATAAAAAAGCAAAGAAAGATAATAATTATAATTATCAGATGAATGCTTTAAGAGAAAAGAAAAATCTTCTTGATGATGAGGCTATATTAGATGATATTGTAAAACAAATGGTAGCTATAGCTCATGAGTCTAACGATATAAAACTATTAGCCATGGCGTATGAAGATGTCAGTAACGTTGCCTTTCGAAAGCGAGATTTTCAACAAGCACTTGTATATGGCTTAAAATCAGAAGAATATTATAGTAAAGCAAATGATGAATATGGATTATATGCGATTAAATATAATCTCGGGTCTTTGTATTTTTATACTAATCAAATGGATAAAGCAAAGGTCTATTTTACGGCAACAGCTAATTACTATAATAAAAGAGAAGGGAATAACAATCTGTTAGGATATATAAGTAGTCTGTATAGCCTTGGAAAAGTAGGAATTGCACTTCACAGGACAGATACTGTAAATATTATTATGGAGCAGGCAATGGCTGCCACAGAATCTCTCACAACTAAAGCAGATATTGAATTTGAACAGGCTTATCTTAATTATGTTATTGGCGCCAATTATTATTTGCTGAAAGATTATACCAAGGCGGAACAAACCTTATTAAAGGCTTTATCAATAATAAAGGAAAATGCAGATTATACCAATGAACATCTGATCTATTTGTACTTAGGCAAGGTAGCTTGGGATACTGGAAAGAAAGAGAAAGCAATTGGCTATTTCAAAAAAATTGATGAATTTTTTACGCAGAAGACATTTTTAAATTATGATCTGAGAGAAGGTTATGACTATCTTATTGAATATTATAAAGAAAACGGTGATGCACATAATCAATTATTGTACACCGAAAAATTGATTTCACTAAACCGTATTTTTGAAAAAGAACAATATGAGTTGACAAATGCACTGCATTATCAAAATGAAAATAAAAAGCTGGAAGAATCAAAAGAAGTTTTACGTCAGAATTTATTGAATAATAAATTTAATTATACACTTTGGTTGAGTATGGCAGCAGTATTAATCTTATTATTGGTGTTATATGCTTACCGTCAAAATCTTCTCAAAACTAAACTTAGACAGAAATACGAACTAACGGTCAATAGATTTTCTAATAAAAGGGAGATTTCTAAAATGCCTGATCTTGTTGTAAAAGATGAAAAGATTACAGATGTGGTCAGTGCATCAGCATCACATATTGATGAGCATAAAAGAGGGGGTACTACAGAAGAAAGAATATTACTTGAGTTACAACAGTTGGAAGTAGAAAAATATTTCTTACAACCTATAAGTATGAAAGATCTTGCAGCTAAATTGAATACGAATACAACAACATTGTCGAAAATAATAAACAACAGTAAGCATCAGAATTTTAATCAATATATTAATCAGTTAAGAATCGATGAAGTTACGGATGATCTTTTGCATAAATCAAATCTACGCAAATTGAGTATTCAGGGATTAGCAGAGCAATACGGATTTGGTTCTGCTAAAAGCTTTAATACCGCATTTCAACAAAGAACGGGTATTCTGCCTTCCTACTTTATTGAACAATTGGAATTGGATGAACAAGGAAAGAAATAATATTTATAAAAAAAGACCGGTATTTTACCGGTCTTTTTTTATTGAGAAATCAATTATTATTCATCTTCTCTCCAATCAGCAATCTCTCTCTCGATTTCTTCTTTTGTTCTTCCTGATTTCTCTTGTAGTTTTCCAACTACTTCGTCAAATTTGCCTTCGGCATACACTTTGTCGTCATCGAACCAATCTCCGTATTTTTGTTTTACAGCTCCTTTAATTCGGTTCCATTTTCCTTCTAATTCTAATCTGTCCATAGCATTGGGTTTTTAAGTTATAATATAAATTTACAAAAACTATCATCCCTAAACGAATCTATTGTTCTAAAAAAATGTTAATAAAAAAAACGCTTCTGATTTTCAGAAGCGTTTTTTAAAAGTATTGATGTTAAAAGATTTTATTTATTTTCTTTTCTTGGGCCAAATTCATCTACGAAGTTCTCATTTTCAACATAATCTTCTTTCATCAATCCGGCATAATCTACTTTTTTAGATTTGCCAATGCGACGTTGAAGCCCGTCAAAAATTGCATAGATAACCGGTACGATAACCAATGTAAGGAATAAGGATGATAACAGACCTCCAATGATTACAATAGCTAAACCTCTGTTCATATCTGCACCGTCTCCCTGAGCCATTGCAATAGGAATCATACCGATAACCATCGCAATAGTAGTCATAAGAATCGGACGCAACCTTGCGTGGTTGGCCGCCACTAAAGCAGCATTGGTGCTATCTCCGGCTTCCTTTCTATGATTGGCAAAGTCGACCAGAAGGATGGCATTCTTACATACCAGACCAATTAACATAATAATACCCAGAATAGTAAATATGTTTAAAGACGTATTGGTCAGTGCCATCAGTAACAGAGCTCCAATGAAAGATAGTGGAACCGAGAAAATAACGATAAACGGAGTAGCAAAACTATCATATAAAGCAACCATTACAAGGTATACTAAGATGATTGCAGCTGCAAGAGCATACCCTAAGGTACCGAAACCTTCTTCCTGATTTTCCATATCACCACCCCATACATAACCAACACCTGGTTTCTTCTCTAATTTAGAGAATTTACTTTCCCATTCAGACGCAATGGTTCCCAAAGGACGTCCAATGGTTTGTGCCTGAACAGAAACAGATGGAGCTTTATCTCTTCTTTCCAGTAATGACGGACCAGAATCATACGTAACTGTTGCGAATTGTTCTAATTTTACCTGTTGTCCGAATGAATTGGTGAATTTTAGATTTTTTACATCATCGATAGAACTTCTTCCTTGTTCACCATATCTAATATTAATATCATATTCATACTCTCCGGCACGGAATTTACCATCCGTATTACCGCTGAATGCAGTCTGCATCGTCATACCTACAGAAGAAAGATCCAATCCTAAACTGGACATTTTATCACGGTCAACTTTAACGTTTATTTCCGGATTACCGTCTTCTGAAGTTAATTTAATTTCAGAAGAACCTTCTACTTTACGTAACTCATCTGCTGCTTTTTTAGCAAATTCCATTGCATCTTCCATAGTCGATGCGGTAACTGTCAGCATTAATGGAGAACCTTCAGAACCCATCATACCTACTGGTACTGTTTTTACTTTTGAACCGATAAGTACTTTTTCAAGATCTCGTTTCAGTTTAGCCGAGAATACTTTTGTAGATTCTGATCGCAGTTTTTTGTCTACTAAGATGACCTGAATTTCTGATTTGTATTTACTTCCTGTTACGGCTCCCATACCATCACTTGATTGACCTACTGTAGTAATCATTCGTTCTACTTCTGGTAATTTACTGATGTAGGCTTCTGCTTTTTGTGTTGTGAAATTAGTATTCTCAATAGAAGCATCTTTATCTAATTCTAACTGCACAAGAAATTCACCTTTATCTGATTGAGGGAAAAATTCTCCTCCGACAAATCCCATTCCTACTAAAGACAGGGATCCGAAGAACAAAATAATAACAATTATAAGTGTGATGATTTTATTCTTTGCAGATTTTAAACACCAGATCAGTAAGTTAGAGATAGAATGTGTAAAAGCAGTCAGACCTCTTTCAAAGCCATGTATTATTTTTCCGAAAAATGAATGAGAACTGATGTGCTCAATAACTCCGAATCTGGAGAATAACCATGGAACAACGGTAAAAGATACTAATAATGATAACATAGTTGCAAACATTACAGTAACACAGAATTGTGTAATAATGTTGGAAACTAAACCGGTACTCATTGCAATCGGTAAGAATACAACGATAATTACCAATGTAATAGCTGTAACGGTAAATCCGATTTCTGAAGCACCGTCATAGGCCGCCCGTATCTTGTTTTTCCCCATTTCCATGTGGCGGTGAATGTTTTCAATAACCACAATCGCATCATCCACAAGAATACCTACAACCAGAGATAATCCTAATAATGACATAAGGTTTAAGGTATATCCCATTAGATATAGCCCGATAAAGGTAGCGATCAAAGACAGTGGAATAGCCACCATTACAATCACTGCATTTCTTAAACTGTGCAGGAAGAAAAGCATAATAATACCAACCAGTACAATCGCAAGGAACAAATCGAACATTACGTTATTTGCCGCACTAAGTGTATAGTCAGATGAATCATTTGCGATAGTTACCTTAACACCTGCTTTTGCATAATCTTTCTCAATAGTCTCAATGGTACTTTTTACCAATTCACTTACTGCTACAGCATTTGCATCAGTTTGTTTTTTAACCTGAAGAATGATAGTGTTTTGTTGATCTAAACGGGCAATCTTCTCCACTTCTTTTTCACCATCCTGTACGTCAGCAATATCGCTAAGTCGAATTTGTATTCCTTCTTTTGTAGATATTACCAAATTTCTTAATTCTTCAACAGATCGGTACTTTCCGGAGAGACGAATTAAAGTTTGTTTGTCCTTAGTTTTTACGTTTCCTGTTGGGAAGTCAAGGTTAGAAGCTAAAATAATTTGCTGTACCTGAGGTAAACTTAATCCGTAACCTTCCAGTTTTTTAGGATCAATACTCACCTGTATTTCTCTTTCTCTACCACCTACTAAATCTACTTGTGCTACACCATTGATACGTGAAAATACGGGTTGGATTTTTTTGTCCAACAGATCGTAAAGTTCTTTTTCTGTTAGCTTACTGGTGATACTCAGTGTCATAATAGGCATATCATCTAAAGAGAATTTGCTCAAAGACGGTGGATCTACATCATCAGGTAAATCTTTAAGAATGGCATTGATCTTACGCTGGGCATCATTCAATGCATAATCAGCGTTTGCTTCCGGTGTAAGGTTGATCATTACAATAGAAACACCTTCATACGATTTTACTTCTATTTTTTTGACGTTTTCCAGTGATGATACAGCGTCTTCTATTTTCTTAGAGACTGTATTTTCAATCTCAGAAGGAGAGGCACCCGGATATATAGTGGAAACCGTTAATACATTTACTTCAAACTTAGGAATCAACTCATAACTCAGCTGACTATAACTGAAAATCCCTCCTAAGGTCAGTATGATAAAGAGTACAATAATTATACTCGGGCGTTTTATTGATATTTCAGATATTTTCATAATCTTATTTTCGAGGGATTATATTTATTTGATAATAGAAACTGGTGTTTCATTAAGCAGATTTATTTGTCCGCTTGTAACTACTTCGTCACCGTCTTTTATCCCGCTCAGGATTTCAACAAAGTCTCCAAAGTTTCTTCCTGTAGTTACTTTTGTCAAATAAGCTACGTTATTTTTAACAACAAAAACTTCGTTCGTACTCACGCTACCTACAAAGGCTGAGCGAGGTACCACAAGTATTGGAGTATTGGTATTGCTGGTAAATATTGCTGTACCGTACATGCCGGCTTTAAGTTCATTATTACTGTTGTTTTGTATTTCTATTTCAACAGGGAAATTTAATGAACCATCTGCTTTAGGAGCGATAAAAGTTACTTTTCCATTGAACTCCTTGTCAGGATATACACTTGCTTTTACCTTAATTTGCTGCCCGACTTTCAAACCTGCTACATTATTTTCATCTACATTTACTTTTAACTTCAAAGTAGAAACATTCACCAATTCAAATAATGGAGTTCCCGGAGATACATAGGCACCCGGCTCTACCTGTCTTGAATTGATAATACCGCTGATAGAAGATCTTACAGAGGCATCAGAAGAGGTAAGTTGAGCACTTTTAAGGCTGTTTTTTGCATTTTCTAATTGTAATTTAGCCTGATCTAATTGTTGTTTTGTAACACCACCCGTTGCGAAAGCACTTTCATATCTTGCTGCGTCTGCCTGTGCATTTTTATATGCTGCCTGAGCATTCTGTACATTGACATTAAGCTTGTCGCCATCGATAACGGCTAATGTTTGTCCGGCTTTAACAAAAGAACCTTCGTCAACAAGTACACGAACGACTTTTCCTGCTGTTTCTGCAGATATCATCAATTCCTGTTTTGGATAAAAAGTACCATTTGTTATATAATCTGCATTTATTTCCTGATACGTAACTTTTTGGGAACGAACCGCAACCGATTCATTTTTCTCAGCTACAATAGCTGTTTCCGCAGCATTCTTAGCTTTATTTTTATTTAAAACATATACGATCCCTGCAATTGCTACAATAAGAACGATACCTGTTATGACAATTTTTTTCATATTTCGAGTTAGTTATTTATTAATGATTTTAGTTCACCTTTTGATTTTATTAACTGGATTTCCGCCAGTTTATATTTTAGTAAAGCATCCGTATAATTATTCTGAGCATCAGCATACGCAGTTTCCGCATCTAATAAGTCCGTCAGCGTTGCCAGTCCGTTATTATAGTTATTCTGAATATTTTCTAAAACTTCTTTTGCCAGATCAACATTGGTCTTTTGAGAATCAATAGTTAATAAACTGTTGTTGATCTGTGTTTTTGCATTTTCAAGATCCAAACTCAGTGCAAGTCTTGTTTCCTCCAGCTCAACCTGAGCTTTCTCGATAGCTACATCTGCCTGTCTCACTTTTGATCTTGTAGAAAACCCGTTGAAAACAGGTATGCTTAAATTGAGACCAATAGCAGAGAAACTTGACCAGTATGTTCCATCAGCAGGTTTTGAAAACCATGGGAAATCAGAACCTAATCCCAAATAACCAAAGCTTCCTCTCAATGATAAGGTTGGGTAATACTCTGCTATTTTAGATTTTTTGTCTAACTCTAATAATTCATTTTGTTTTTCTAATACCAATATCTCAGTTCTGTTGTCAATAGTTGTATTTTCATCTACAAATACATGAGCAGAAATTTCAAAGGTGTTGTCGGGCATCACAATAGGTGTCTGTATCCCCATTCCTATCATGAACTTTAAACTGTTTTCTTGTAATTGAAGCGCATTTTTTGTTTGAGTAATATTGGCTTCAAGATTATTTTTAGAAACCAGCATACGATCCAAATCAATCTTTTTAGCAAGTCCGTTTTCATACAATCCTTTTATTACATCAGCTGTTTTGGAAGTGCTTTCGTATTTTATTTCTATTGTCTTTAATTGCAGTTTGGTTTCATACACCTGATAGTAGGCATTGGCAACTTTTTCAATTACCTGCTCTTCTGTTAGTGTGTTATTAATCTGATAAAACTCTCTGGTAGTTCTGGCAGCCTTTAACCCTGTAAAAACGGCCTGATTAAAAATTTGCTGATCCAGATTAGCCGATGCAGTTGATTGCCAGGGCTGCCCGAACGGTACTAAAATTGTTGTACCTGGTTGTCCAAGAATATCTCCGGGTAAAGCACTTTTCTGGAGTATCGCATTGTATGTTAGATCCCCGGAAACAGTGATTTGGGGTAATGCCATAGCACGTACTTCAGCAATTTTATGCTCACTGTTTTGTATGTCGAGCTTTGCTTTGACAGCATCTGCTTTATTGGCCAAAGCGTATTCAATAGCATCTTTAAGACTCAGTTGCTCTTGAGCTTGCGCAAACACTCCTAACAATAGTGTGGCAAGAATGGTTAATTTGTATTTCATTGAATGGGACGTTATTTATTTAATATTTGCTCTAATTTTTTCAATCCTTTTTCAGTAACTATAGCTCTTAAATGATATTCCAGAAATTCTGCATCCACTTTTTCTAAGGGAAAAACCTCGACCGGAAAAAGCTTTTCATCGCATAGATTTGCCGTAGTCACAAAGAAAAACCTGCCTACCAATTCTATATCAATCTCTTTTCTGTAGTAGCCGGTTTCTAATCCTCTTCTTAAGTTTTCGAGGATAGTTTCATCGAATTGCTCATATCTTTTCTGATTTAATTTTTCCGTTACTTTAGGATAGTACTTAATGAGTTCGTACATCAAGCGGGTTTGCAATTCGGGGGACAAAATATTTTTAAAAGCCGACCTTACGTCAAAAAGCTCACTGATTACATCATCACTGTTTTCAATAATTTTTTCAACCTTTCCCAATGCCACATCATAAAAATATTCAACAGAGGCTTCTACCAAATCAGGTTTTGACTGATAATGCAGGTAGATTGTCTTCTTGGAAATCCCCATTTCTTTTGCTATATCATCCATTGTTACTGCTCTGAATCCTCTGTGGATGAACAATTCGGATGATTTTTGTAAAATCTGATTTTCCATTTTGTTTCTAATTTCGACTGCAAATGTAGTCAGGAAACTTTTAAAACCAAAAAAGTTTCCAAAGTTTTTTTAAAAAATTAACCAATTCGTAAAATTGGTTTACATTTGTCTTTCTTTTTAAATATAATAAAATCAAATGCGAACCATTTCAGGATATAAAGAGATAATAGCGGACTATATTGAAAATCTTCAAATAAATAAAAAACCCGATGAATTGTATGACCCGATAAAATATATTTTGTCTTTAGGTGGTAAACAGTTGCGTCCGGTACTAACCTTATTTGCAGCAGAGATTTTTGGAAGTGATTATCAAAAAGCCATTCATGCAGCAAGTGCTATTGAATTGTTTCATAATTTTTCTTTGATTCATGATGATATTATGGATGACGCACCTTTGAGAAGAGGGCATCAGACGGTACATGAAAAATGGAATGTGAACACAGGTATTCTTTCAGGGGATGCGATGTTGATTTTAGCCTATCAGTATTTTGAAAACTATGAACCAGTTATCTTTAAAGAATTGGCAAAGCTTTTCAGTAAAACAGCATTGGAAGTTTGTGAAGGACAGCAAATGGATATTAATTTTGAAGAGAGAAACGATGTGTCAATCGATGAGTATATTACCATGATTGAGTATAAGACGGCTGTTTTGGTTGGAGCAGCTTTGCAAATGGGGGCTATAGTTGCCGAAACATCTGAAGATAATAAGAAAAGAATCTATGATTTTGGCCGTTGGCTTGGCATTGCTTTTCAGCTACAGGATGATTATCTTGATGCTTTTGGGGATATGGCTACTTTTGGTAAAAAAATAGGAGGGGATATTCTGGAAAACAAGAAAACATATCTCTACCTCATGGCGTTGATAAAAGGAACTAAAGAGGAAAAAGAACAATTGTTGGAATTGTTTTCTGTAACTGATGTCCCTGAAGAAGAAAAAATAAGCATTGTGAAAAATATTTTTGAAAATACGAAAGCAACTGTAGAAATTCAGCAGCAAATTAAAGATTATACACAAAGAGCGTTAGAAGTTTTGGAAAGTTTAAACATAGAAAACACCCATAAAGAAGAGTTGCGAACATTTGCTCTTAATTTAATGGATCGCAAAGTGTAATGGAACAATCGGTTGCGTTTTTAAAAGAAAAATTAGTTGAACCTCACTTTATAAAACAGCTGATAGATCAGATAAATAAAGATTTTTACAGAGCAACACAAATAGAAGCTGTCCCTTTAGAAGCAACAGTTCATGAAATTGTTGTAAATGTAGAAATAGCTCTGAAAGAAATTATCCATAGAGATGCATCTAAAATCAGTACACTTCTTTATTTGGTTGATGTTCCTGAAATTGAAGTAGAGCAATATTTAAGTACTACTACCGAAAACTTACTTTCGGTAGTTACTTTTCTTATCCTCAAGAGAGAATTTCAGAAGGTTTATCTTAGAAATAAAATCTTATAAATGGCATCCATGCCTGATTATAAACAAAATTATCTTTATCATAAAGGATATTATAGCGTACACCAACTGTAAGTCCGTTCATAGAATATCCGGCTCCTAAAAAGATAGCGGTATTCCAGAAATTATCTTCCATTCGGTCTCTTCTCCATATGTCTGTATAATACACATCATAGGTATTGTTTACTCTTAACTGTTCAACTTCAGCAGAAAGTTGAATTTCAGGAATGGGATTATAGAGTCCAATAACATTAATTCCGTATGAGAGACTTTCGTAGTATCCTTTTGATTTTAAATAATTAAACTGTAATCCGGTACCTACTGCAAATTGGTTGTTAAATTGATAAATAGCACTGGGTGCGACCATCACATCTGCAAAACCGTCACCAAAACTCAGTCCAAGTCCTCCTCCAAAGCGAACATTTCTCCAAAAATAGTTTTTATAGCTGTTGTCGAAATCATAGTTTCGATCTTCATTTTGACTATTTGCGGTAACGCCAGATAATAGAAAACCGGTGGAAATTAAACACGAGAATAGGAGTTGTTTCATAAAAGAGTCGTTTTAAAAAGCTAAAATACTAAAATTGAATAGTAATCCTTCCTATTTGGATGCATAAAAGAATAATTTATGAATACATTAACCAAAAGATATCATTGTTTTTATCAGAAGAACAAGTGTAAATTTACTACAGATATTTAAATCGTTTTGTATTTGAGAAAAATAACTGTTTTGAGGATATTGTGTTGGATTTAAGCAGGTTTATGATGATTTGTAAACATCTTTTTTTACAAATCATGTAAAAAAAAAACCTTATATATACGTTCAGAGCTATAAATTCGGAGTAAAAAAGTGTAAAAAACAATATAACTGTTAAAAAAAGAGGATTTCATGTTTTGCTGGCTCTCAATTCTGAAAAATAATATAACAAAACTCAGTAAAAGATTGTTTAATTTTCATAAAGTATCGTATTTTTGTAGGAAAATTTTTTTAAACAAAAAGGTCTTTAGACAAAATTATGGATAGGTTTTCCTTTTTAAACGCGGCACATACCGCATTTTTCGCAGAATTATACGATCAGTACTTAGTAAGTCCTGACAGTGTAGAGCCAAGCTGGAGAAGTTTTTTTCAAGGGTTCGATTTTGCAAACGAATACAGTGATGGTTCAGGTTTTTCTGATAATAGTGCAGATAATGGATCTTCATCTCTGGCGATTCAAAATCTTCAAAAAGAGTTTGCAGTACTAAAGCTGATCGATGCATACCGTACAAGCGGACATCTGTTGACTAAAACAAATCCACTTAGAGAGCGAAATGTAACAGCACCGGATCTTTCGATTGAAAAATTCGGATTGTCTCAGGCAGATCTGAATACTAAATTTGATGCAGCCAAATCAATTCAGTTACCAACAAGTACACTACAGGAGATCATCAATCATCTGGATAAAGTTTACTGCGCTTCTACAGGAGTTGAGTTTGTGTACATACCAAATGATGAAAAAAGAAACTGGGTAGCAAAATATTTTGAATCAAAAGCTAACGGATTTGATGCCGAACAGCGTAAATATATTCTGGAAAAATTAGTAGAAGCAGCAGCTTTCGAGAATTTTTTTCAAACTAAATATGTAGGGCAAAAGCGTTTTTCTTTGGAAGGGCTTGAAGCTACAATTCCAGCATTAGATGCCATGATTGATGCAGCGGCGGATGCTGGAGTTGAAGATGTTGTATTAGGAATGGCTCACAGAGGGCGATTGAATGTATTGGCTAATATTTTTCAAAAACCGGCTCAAAACATCTTTACAGAATTTGATGGAAAAGATTATGCAGATGTATCTGATTCTTTTGATGGAGATGTAAAATATCATCTTGGATATACTTCTGAAAAAATAACTCATACAGGCAAAAAAGTACAGCTAAACTTGGCGCCAAATCCGTCCCATCTCGAAACAGTTGGTGCTGTTTTGGAAGGAGTTGCCCGTGCTAAACAGGATAAATATTTTGCAGATCAGTTCTCAAAAGTATTGCCTGTCTGTTTGCATGGAGATGCCGCTATTGCCGGACAGGGAATTGTATATGAAATTGTACAGATGTCTAAACTTCGGGGATATCAGACTGCAGGAACAATACATGTAGTATTGAATAATCAGGTTGGATTTACAACCAGCAATAAAGATGCACGTTCAGGTGTATATTCTACAGACATTGCAAAAGTAGTGTCAGCTCCGGTGGTACACGTCAATGCTGATGATACAGAAGCTGCTGTCAGTGCTTTTCTGTTTGCCCTTGCTTACAGAATGGAGTTCAAAGAAGATGTATTCATCGATTTGGTAGGATACCGTAAATACGGACACAATGAAGGAGATGAACCACGTTTTACACAACCTATTCTATATAAATTGATTTCAAAGCATGAAAATGCACGAAATATATACAATGCAAGATTGCTTGAAGAAAAAGTGGTTACGCAGGATTATGTAAAAGGTTTGGAAGATAAATACAAGTCAATTCTTGAAGAAAATCTGGAAATAGCAAAAGCAAATCAAAAAGCAGTTGTTATTCCGTTTATGCAGAAAGAATGGCAGGGATATAATATCGCTGACAGCAAAAGAATGTTGCAGACTTTTGATACAAAAGTGTCAAGAGAATTGTTGGATGACGTTGCCGAAGTAATTACAAAATTACCGGAAGACAAAAAATACATCAGTAAAATAGCCCGTCTTATAGGTGATCGTTACAAGATGTATTTTGAAAATGATAAATTAGACTGGGCGATGGGTGAGCTGTTGGCTTACGGAACATTGATCTCAGAAGGGTATGATGTGCGTTTTTCAGGACAGGATGTTCAGAGAGGGACTTTTTCTCACCGCCACGCAGTAGTAAAATCAGAAGATACAGAAGATGAATACATTGCATTGAACCATTTAAAATCTCAAAATGGGCAGATGCGTATTTATAACTCTTTATTATCAGAATATGCGGTTTTAGGCTTTGAATACGGATATGCATTAGCAAATCCAAAAGCTTTGACTATATGGGAGGCTCAATTTGGAGATTTCTTCAACGGAGCTCAGATTATGGTAGATCAATATATTTCTGCTGGAGAAGATAAATGGGGAAATCAAAACGGATTGGTGATGTTATTGCCTCACGGTTATGAACATCAGGGAGCAGAACATTCATCTGCACGATTAGAGCGTTTTCTACAGTTGTGTTCTTCTCACAATATGTATATTGCTAACGCGACTACACCCGCAAATCATTTTCATTTATTGAGAAGACAGTTGGTTACTGATTTTAGAAAACCGTTGATCGTCTTTTCTCCAAAAAGCTTATTGCGCCACCCGGAAGCAACTTCTTCTATTGAAGATTTTACAAGTAAAGAATTCCAGATGGTGATAGATGATCCTAAAGTGGAGGATAAAAAATCAGTAAAAACACTGGTGTTTGTATCGGGTAAATTTTATTATGACTTACAGGCAGAAAAAGAAAAAGCAGGAAGAGAGGATATCGCTTTTGTTCGTTTAGAACAGTTATTTCCATTGCCTGTTGAGCAGTTAAAAGAAATAATTGCCTCTTATCCGAATGTGGATGATTATGTATGGGCTCAGGAAGAACCAAGAAATATGGGTGCTTACGGATTTATGTTGATGAATTTTGATTTGGTAAAATTGCGTCTGGCTTCTCCGGTTGCTGCTTCAGCTCCGGCTGCAGGTAGTTCGGTACGCTCAAAAGCACGTTATGCACATGCCATTGCTATGGTTTTTAATAAAGACTTAAAATAATAAATCTAATAACAATATTAAAAGAAATACAGATGAGTGTCTTAGAAATGAAAGTTCCATCACCAGGTGAATCAATTACAGAAGTAGAAATTGCAACCTGGTTAGTAAAAGACGGAGATTATGTAGAGAAAGATCAGGCGATTGCTGAAGTTGATTCTGATAAAGCTACGTTAGAATTGCCTGCAGAAGCAAGCGGGATTATTACTTTAAAAGCAGAAGAAGGGGATGCGGTTGCAGTCGGTCAGGTTGTTTGTTTGATTGATACAAGTGCTGCAAAACCATCTGGTGAGACAGATTCTGAGGCTCAGAAAGAAGAAAAGGCTGCTGAAGCACCTGCAAAAGAAGAAGCACCTAAAAAAGAAGAGGCTCCTAAAACGGAAACGTATGCAACGGGAACTGCCTCTCCTGCAGCTAAGAAAATATTAGATGAAAAAAATATAGAGTCGGCATCTGTAAAAGGAACCGGTAAAGACGGTCGCGTAACTAAAGAAGACGCTATCAATGCAGTGCCTTCTATGGGAACACCAACAGGGGGACCAAGAGAGACAGAGCGTAAAAAAATGTCTATGTTGCGTAGAAAAGTAGCGGAACGTTTGGTAGAAGCAAAAAATACTACTGCAATGCTGACTACTTTTAATGAAGTAAATCTTACTGAGGTAAACAAGCTAAGAAGCGAATTTAAAGACGCATTTAAAGCTAAACACGGTGCTTCTTTAGGATTTATGTCTTTCTTTACAAAAGCGGTTACAAGAGCATTACAATTATTCCCGGATGTGAATTCAATGATTGACGGACAGGAACAGATTAAATTCGATTTTGCGGATATCTCTATTGCAGTTTCTGGACCAAAAGGTTTAATGGTACCTGTAGTACGCAATGCAGAATTACTTTCTTTCAGAGGAATAGAGGCTGAAATCAAGCGCTTGGCAACAAGAGCACGTGACGGACAGATTACTGTAGATGAAATGACAGGCGGAACGTTTACCATTACCAATGGTGGTGTATTTGGATCTATGTTATCTACTCCGATTATCAATCCTCCTCAATCAGGAATTCTTGGAATGCACAATATAATTGAGCGCCCGGTTGCTGTAAATGGTCAGATAGTAATTGCCCCGATGATGTATATTGCTTTATCATACGATCACAGAATCATTGACGGACGAGAGTCTGTAGGTTTCTTGGTGGCTGTAAAAGAAGCTTTAGAAAACCCTGCGGAATTATTGATGAATAACGATCCTAAAAAGGCATTGGAGTTATAATATAAAACGTATTATTATAAATACTTAAAGCGACGAAAGTAATTTCGTCGCTTTTTTTTAATTATTATTAAGGAAAGTAGAGTCTATATGCAAATAATAGGGCAACGTTACTATGTGTATTGATTATGGTATGCTTTTTGTTGTTATAATTATTTAGAATCATTATAAAATTGATTTACTTACCTACTATAATTTAACTTATCATTTTTAAATATGGCCTTTAAATATATAGAAATTGAGAGGGTTGAAAAACTTACCAAAAAAGAGTTTATCGAAAACTATTATAAGCCTCAAAAACCTGTAGTAATTACAAATCAGATCGAAGATTGGCCTGCTTTTTCAAAATGGAATTTCCAATTTCTAAGAGAAGTAGCAGGGGATAAGATCGTTCCGTTATATGACAGCAGGAAAACCGATTATACCAAAAAAGTAAACGAACCTGATTTCACAATGACGATGTCTGAATATATAGACATTCTGGAAAAAGGACCAACTGATTTGCGTATTTTCCTCTATAATCTGATGAAAGATGTACCTTCATTGAAATCTGATATGAAATGGCCGCAATTAGGGCTGAGATTGATAAAAAGTCTGCCTCTGGTTTTCTTTGGTGGTCAGGATGCTAAAGTTTTTATGCATTATGATATTGATTTTCCGAATATTTTCCACATTCATTTTGAGGGAGAAAAGCAATGCGTCCTTGTTGATCCAAAGGAAACTAAATATATGTACAGGCTTCCTTATTCATGGATTTGCAATGAGGACATTGATTTTGATAATCCTGACTTTGAAAAATTTCCGGCACTTAAAATGATTAAGCCTTATATCACTAAGTTACAGCATGGAGAAATGTTATACATGCCTGAGGGTTGGTGGCATTATATGAAATATCTGACACCCGGATTTTCATTGAGTTTACGTTCACTTGCCGGAAGACCGGCTAATCTGCTTAGAGGATTGGCTAATGTAACTGTTATCCGTTATTATGATAACTGGATGCGTAAGAGAAAGGGACAATCCTGGCTTGATTATAAAGATGCTGAATCCATTCGCAGGACGAATGAACTGATGAATAAATAAAAACAACAGAGGCTGTCGCGATATATCGGGCAGCCTCTGTTGTTATATATAAATTTTGTATCCTTTGCGGATTATCGTTTTAGATTTTTCAAACTCATAGGACGGATTGTTTTAATGTTCTTAATCTCGTTTCTGTTGATTTTGATAAAATTTCTTTTGTTGCTAACTGATTTTGCAGGTCTGTTTTGTTGGTTTTGCTGTGTTAAATCAATTCCGGCATTTCCATTAAAAGTAACTACTAAAGTGTTGCCCCCAAAGGCTGTGTTTGCTGAAAATGCTACAGTCCCTGCCTGTTCATCAATAGAAGTATATTTTATGGTGCCTGTTGCTAAAACATTTTCAAATTGTTCTGTTCCAGCTGCAGCGACAACTATTCCTTCTAAAGTTGAGTTAGTCGCAGTAGGTATTTCAAACGTAGCACCACCTTCATTATTAACGATTTCTGCAGGTGTGTCAAAACGGTAAACAGCTGCTACTGTTAACTGGCTTAAATCATTGTTGTCTATCGTATACGATTCCCAAACAGCAACAACATCCGTTTGTGTTTCATCTGTATAATAAACCCCTACAAAATCAAGGATATGGTAGTTGGCAACATATTCATTACCGTTTAAAACAACATTACCTTCTCCTGGCTCAATATCAATAATCGGACCTCCCGGTTCTTCCGGACCTTCTCCTGTTACAATTAATTGTCTTGGGGCACTGTCAGCAGCACCTTGTAATTTTGCTACAACAGTATAGGTACCATTTGCAGTAGGCTTATAGTATCTGCCCTGAATAGGTGCGTTATTTACATAATATGTAGCCAAATCGGTTACATTTCCTCCATTAAGAAAAGAAGTGAATTCTACAGTTGAACCCAATGCAATTTCATATGAACTGATGTGTAGTACCAGCTGATCTGGTGCAGGTTCTACTATTGGGTCATTATCCGTAGGGATAATTGGATTTCCATTTGAATCTACCGGATAGGTCAATTTAGCGTCATCGTCATTACAAGCTGTAAATACAGTCAGCGATAACATCAATACAGATAGAAAAGTAAAAATTTTTTTCATGTGAAATTTCTCCATTAATTTAAAAGAAACTAAAGTATTATTAAAATTTCATTAATACAAGTACTTTAATGAATTTTCTTTACTTATTAACTGTTATTACTGATGAAGGAATTTTTTATTAATTCTGCTGGAGGCCAATAGGGAAGCAAAGAAGCCTAAAATAAAGAGTGTACTTAGAACTACTATTATATTGTATTGTCTTATTTTTACGGGATAGGGCAGATTATCAGAGATATAGATGATAGGATAATGCTGTTGTATATAAGTGATGAACAGTCCTAATATCAAGCCAAAAATAGCACCGCCAATAGCGAGTATCAAACCCTGAAAAAGAAAAATATTTTTAATGGAGCGAATAGATAATCCTAAGTCTGAAAGGGTTTTTAAATGAGGTTGTTTTTCCAGAATGATCATGATTAATGAGCCTGTCAGACAAAATAAGGTCACAATAATCACCAGTGTAAAGATAAGGTAAATAGCAAGGCTTTCTGTTTTGAGCATTTTAAACAGACTTTCGTTTATCTGAGCTCTGTTTTTATACATAAGTTGGTCGCCAAAAATAGATTGCAATTCCTTAATTACTTTTTGTTCTTGTGCTGTTTCTTTTAACCTAAATTCAAGAGACGAATAACGATTGCTTTCCCAATTCAGCAAACTCTGTCCAACATGAATGTCAGTAAAAATATATTTAGCATCGGTTTCTATATTTCCCAAGCTGTATATACCTGATGTGTATAAAGGAATTTTGTTATAAGCTTCGTCTGGTGTAGAAATCATCCCTTCTCCGGGTTTCATCGCAAGGACTTCTAACAGATTATCATTGGAATACATCCCCATTGATAAAGATTCGGCTAAAAGATTTCCCACAACTGCCTGATTGGTGTGCGGCATAAGCCAGTTGCCTGCGGATATGGCTGTATTAATATCTGTGACGTCAGTATAAGTAGAATCAACAGCCTTGATAACGGCTACAACCTGTTTGTTGTTAAATGTAAATACAACCCGTTCTTCTACAACAGGCACGTGTGCTTCAATATCTTCAATCACTTCTAATCTGGAAAACTGATCCTTACTGACCAAAAAGGATTTTCCTTTTTCAGGTAATGCGATAAGATCCGGATCCATAGCATTTGTAAAGGATAGAGAATAATCTTCGAGTCCGCTGAAGACAGATGAAACGACAAACAAAGCCATGCTGCTGACAATAATTCCAAGAGCTGCGATTCTTGAAATTATATTAATTGCTTTGGTTTTGCTTTTACTAAAAGCATACCTTCTGGCTATGTAAAAAGTCGTGTTCAAGGATTATTTTTTCTTTCTTCGAATTAATAATTCTCTGTTTTCGATCGGGTTTTCTTCTCCTTTTAAGGCTGTATCAATTTTTTCAATGTAATCAAGACTGTCATCGATATAAAAACTCAGATTAGGTACTTTTCGTAATTGATTTTTTACACGCTGTGCCAAATCATGTTTGATCAGGGGAGCATTTGACTGAATAGCTTTTAGCAACTCAGCTCCTTTATCAACCGGAAAAATACTTAAATATACTTTTGCAATGGACAAGTCCGTTGTTACAGAAACTTTTGATACTGAGATGATCAAGTTAGAAATGCCATTTTTTCGTACCTGTCCCTGAAGAATATCTACAAGATCTTCCTGTAACAAGGCACCCATTTTTTTTTGTCTGTTTGTTTCCATAGTGCAAAAATACAAATTTCATACTGATATCCTTATCTTTGTTTTTGTTATAAATATATTTAAAATGAAAAAAATAGAGCATATCGGTATTGCTGTAAAAAGTCTGGAAACTTCAAATCCTTTATTTGAAAAACTATTTGGAGCAGCTCCCTATAAAGAAGAAGAAGTAGCATCTGAAGGAGTGAAGACTTCTTTTTTTATGAACGGACCTAACAAAATTGAATTGCTGGAAGCGACAAATGAAGAAAGTCCTATCGCTAAATTTATAGCGAAAAAGGGAGAAGGTATTCATCATATTGCTTTTGATGTAGAAGATATTGTTGCTGAAATGAAACGGTTAAAAGGTGAAGGATTTATTATTTTAAACGATATACCTAAAAAAGGTGCTGATAATAAATTAGTTGCATTTTTACACCCTAAAACCACTAATGGTGTGCTGATAGAACTGTGTCAGGAAATCAGATAAAAATCAAAAAAACTTTAAAAAAGCCTTGCGAATTCAGAATTTCTACTGTAATATTGCATTCGCTAACGATAAGTAGCCGGTCCTATAGCTCAGTTGGTTAGAGCACCTGACTCATAATCAGGTGGTCCCTGGTTCGAGCCCAGGTGGGACCACACCTTAAAACCCTTGTATATCAAGGGTTTTCTTGTTTTTATACTTTTCCTTTTTTATATTTACAACTCATTTACTACCATAAAAAGTAACTTTTTGCAACAAAAATGCAAGTGAAATGCAAGTAGATTTTATATAAAAAATGAAAATGCAACTGAACTATGACTATCAAATTCCTTTTAAAAAAATCGGATTCTAATGAATTTGGTTTTCCTATCATAATAAAGGTTTCACATACTCAGATAAGAAGAGAACGTGAAATTGGTCGTGCATTGCTTAGTGATTGGGATGATAAAACAGCTTCTTATTTGGAAACTCATCCTGAATATGATTCATTGATGCCGGCATTATTAGCTTTAAAGATAAGGGCCCGTAAAATATTATCACAATATCTTACAGATGCTGATTAAATTATATCATTAATAATACCAGTTAAGGGTATTATAGAAAATACCAGAAAAAATGTTTAAAGAAGAATCAAACATCGCTACAAGGAAAAGAAAGAAGTAGTAATAAAGTCTTTTGAACGGATTAATGAGGTGATGAAGTCAACCGAAAAGCAAAAGGAGCGAAAACAGTTTGATTGGGGATTTTTGTTTCTTCAGATGCTGCCTGTAATTATTATGATAATTTTTTGTATAAGATTTGGAAAAGATAGTAGGTGATAAATTTTATAATAAATAATAAAATAAGTTTGTTGCTATTGTTAATATATATTTATATATTCGATTTTTAACCTATAGTGTATAAAATATGAAAAAATTATTAATGCCTTTAGCCGTATTAGCCATTGGAACAACAACATTAACAGCGAGTAATTCAATACTTGATTTAAAGGCAAATAATTCAATGATGGATCAAACACCAGACTTTGAAGGCAGAATGTGGTATAAAATTACTGTAACAGGAGTGTACAGTCAAAATTTTGGGATCATCTCTCAGTACACAGCCCACACAGAAGTAAAATATTTAAGTTCAGCAGAATTAGATATCCGTAAAGAAGATTTAAAGAGTCAGTACCCTGATAATCTTTTTAACGGAACTGGATACAGATATTTTGTGACATCCGAATGGACACTTCGCCCTAGATAAATAAATAAAAGCCACTTTAATTAGTGGCTTTATGTTTTGTTATCTGAATTAATTTACTTTCTGAAAATCAAATGTTCCAAAAGGTAAATAAACCTGTGTTTTAGTAGGGATATGATTAAATTCAGTATCATATTCCGTTGGATCTCCTGACAATGCTTCTTGTGTGAATACTACTCTTAGAGTAGGAATTTGTTGAGCATTTTTATATACATGCATAATGAAGAACATATGTGCTAAATTTGGATTATCGTTATTCGGTTCATTATAAAACATATATAGTCTTTGATCTGGAGTTGTACAACTCATACAGTCTGGAGTGTTCTTATAGCGAGGACCATTATACATAAAATAGTCAACATATGAATTTTCATTTAGATTAATAGTGTTTAAAGTATTTACAACTTCAACACCATTTTTAACGATACGTATTCCGCCAATTAATATATCAGTTTTAAAAGAGCTACCAATTCCACTGTTCACATAAGTTTTTTTAGTAAATTTTAATTGCATGGTTAGATTACCTGATGAATACTGCCATATTCCATTCCCAGTAAACTGATCAAAATAGCCTTGAATATCTTTAAAATAGTATCCATTATCTCCATATAATATTCCTGGATGATTAAAACGATCAACTTGCTGAAAGGATTGTGAGGAAACATATCCTGAAATTAGAAATATTACGATTGATAAGATTTTTTTCATGATTTTCTAATTTATGATGTATTGCAATTTGCTGTTTATCCATGATAATTTTATGTAATATACTCATTAAAAAAACAAACAGTCACATTAGATTGTGGCTGTTTGTTTAATTGTGTGAATTAATTTACTTTTTTAAAATCAAATGTTCCAAAAGGTAAATAAACCTCTGTTTTAGTAGGGATATGATTAAATTCTGTATCATATTCCGTTGGATCTCCTAACAATGCATTTTCTGTGAATACCACTCTAAGGGTTGGAATTTGTTGAAAATTTTTATAAACGTGCATTACAAAGAACATTTGCGCTAAGTTTGGATTATCGTTATTTGGTTCATCGTAATACATATATAGTCTTTGATCTGGAGTTGTACAACTCATACAGTCTGGAGTGTTCTTATAGCGAGGACCATCGTATATATAATAGTCGACAGGTGTATTTTTAGTTAAATTAATACTGTTTAAAGTATTTACAACTTCAACTCCATTTTTGACGATACGTATTCCGCCAATTAATACATCTGTTTTATAAGAATTACCAATTCCACTGATTACAAAAGTTTTTTTAATAAATTTTAATTGGATGGTGAGGTTTCCTGATGAATACTGCCAGACTCTCCATTACCTGTAAACTGATCAAAATAACCATGGGTGTCTTTAAAATAATATCCATTGTCTGCATATATTATTCCTGGATGATTATAAAGGTCTATTTGCTGAAAGGATTGTGAAGAAACATATCCTGAAATTAAAAATATTGCTATTGATAAGATTTTTTTCATGATCTTCTAATTTATGATGTATTGCAATTTGCTGTTTATCCATGATAATTTTATAAAATATATTCATTAAAAAACAAACAGCCACTTTAATTAGTGGCTATTTGTTTTGTTATCCGAATTAATTTACTTTCTGAAAATCAAATGTTCCAAATGGTAAATAAACTTGTGTTTTAGTAGGTGCATCTCTAACTTCTTCATCATATTGAGTTGGATCTCCTGTTAAAGCTTCTTTAGTAAATACTACTCTAAGAGTTGGAATTTGTTGGCCATTTTTATATACGTGCATTACAAAAAACATATTTGCTAAATTTTGATTATCGTTATTAGGTTCATTGTAATACATAAATAATCTTTGATCAGGAGTTGTGCATCCCATACAATCAGGCGTATTTTTGTAACGTGGTCCATCATATATAAAATAGTCAACAATATTGCTTTCATTTACATTAATGCTGTTTAAAGTGTTTAAAACTTCAACACCATTTCTTACAATTCGTATACCTCCAATTAAGGCATCAGTTTTATATGATTCATTATCTTCACTATCTATGATAGTTTTTTTAACAAACTTAAGTTGCATAGTTAAAGCTCCTGCTGAATATTGCCAAGTACCATTACCAGTAAATTGATTAAAATAGCCTTGCGTGTCCTTAAAATAGTATCCATTATCTCCAAAGGATACACCAGGATGATTATATAGATCTACTTGCTGAAAGGTTTGCGAAGAAACATATCCTGTAATTAATAAGAATATGATTATTGCTATTTTGTTCATAATTGTCTAATTAATTGTTCTGTATTGCAACTTTATATTTTTCAATAATAATTTTTTGAGAAATATATTCATTAAAAAAGCAACAGCCACTATAATTAGTGGCAGTTTGTTTAATTATCTGAATTAATTTACTTTCTGAAAATCAAATGTTCCAAATGGTAGATAAACTTGTGTTTTAGTAGGGGCATCATCAACCTCTTCATCATATTGAGTAGGATCACCTAAAACAGCATCTCTTGGAAATACTAAACGCAATGTTGGTATTTGTTGCCCATTTTTATATATATGCATTACAAAATACATATTCATTAAACGTTGATTATCGTTATTAGGTTCTTTGTAATACATTTTAAGCCTTTGGTTTGGTACAGTGCATCCCATACAGTCAGGAGTATTTTTATAACGATAACCATCGTATATATAATATTTAGTTTCAGAATCCAAATTGTTGTTAATGCTTGATAGAGTGTTTACTAATTCTATACCATTTTTAACAATCTTTATACCTCCAATTAAGGCATCAGTTTTATAAGTGTCATTTGATGTGTTTTTAACAAAAGTTTTCTTAACAAATTTTAATTGAATGGTTGTGTCTCCAAAAGAGTATTGCCATGTTCCTAAAAATTGATTAAAATAACCTTGTGTATCTTTAAAGTAATATCCATTATCTCCATAAGAAATTCCAGGATAATTGTGTAAGTCAACTGTGTTAAATTGTTGAGATGTTGCTATTTGACTTATTAGCAAAACAATTATATAAATCATTTTTTTCATATTCTCTAATTTATTGTTGTGTATTGAACTTGATTATTATTCAATGATAGTTTTTGCCAGGTACTATTAAAGTTCCCTTCATTTGAATCAATAAAGTATATATTAACTTCTAATTTATGTTTTTTTAAGACTTTTAACAATGCTTTTTCATGATTTTTCTTTTTAATGTTTTCTGAATCGTTAGAATTCTCTATAGTAGAATATTCTTTCAATAAATCTTTCTCCATATCTATCCACACTTGTTTGTCTTTGTCACTTGAAACTCTTGTAAAATTTCCCGACTGTTTAACTTTAACGAAGTCACTATACTTTGTTGCGATATTGTCTGAAGTTACACTATTAGGTAACATCACAACATACATACCGTATTTATTAACTACTCCTACAAAAGCTTCAGAAGGTTTACGGTTAGGATCAAATGCTGATTTGTTAGTATATTTAAATATAGAAGACAAATCTGCTGGAGAAAATAGTGGGGTCGAAGCTTGAGTAGATGAACCAAAAGATATAGGGTGAGTATGTATAACGCCATAAAATGCTAAACTTGCAATTGATGCATCAATTTTAGAATTTATTCCCACAGGATTAGGTAATGTAAGTTTTCCTGTTGACGGATTATACGTATAATTTCCATTTTCAATTCCAAATTTATGAGCAGTACCATATTCTTTAAATTCATTTAATTTACTATATAAAGATTTTACATCGTCTTTTAAATGAGAAGATATGGCTTTTAACATTTTAACATTTGCATTATTAGAGCCTATATTAATTTGTCCTAATAAAATTCCTGATTTAACTAAATCACTAATGTTTTTAATCGGTGTAACTACTTTTATTGGTGGATTAGATCCTCCACCACCAGTATTACCACCTCCGCCACCAGGGTATGGAGGTCCACCAGGTGATCCTGGACCAGGAGAATATCCGCCTCCGCCTCCGCCTCCGGGGTTTCCACTGCCTTTCCCGCAATCGGAAAAATCCATATATGTATAACCTGGTGTTGCTCTATTGTTCCCTGTCATACCGCAAGATGCATCTCCGTATTCGTGTTTAGGATTGCCAGAACCTTTACATGGGTTACCTGCAACTGAAACCTCTTTAACGCAATCTCCTAATGGAATTATTTCTTTAGTATAAATAGGATTAACAGATGTAATACTACGATGAAGCTCTTTATCAATGTCTTGGTAATCATCTAATGGATATATAGAAATAACATCATTAAATGATGGATCTTTTAGAAATTGTTGAAAAGAAATTTTTGAAAAATCATATTTTAAAAGAGTTACATAATAGTTTTCCTTATCTGTCGAATAGTACATTAAATTAAAGATTTCTTTAGAAGGATATCCTTTTTCATCAAAGACATGAACTGCATAAGTAATCGCTTGCAATCTGTTTGATTCAAATACCTGAATATGATCCAAGTCAATTCTAGTAGATATTTTTGAACCAAGAGAACTGATAGTCTTTATAGATAAATCTTTTTCAAATTGATTTTTAAATATATTATTTAAATTCTCATTTTCAGCATAAATTGATTCGAGAGTTTCTTGATCAACGGTAATAGTTTTACCTTCCAAAAAATCTTCTGAGTGTCGGTGTTGATCGACAGATTTATGCAAATCATCTTGTACACAATTGCTCAATAGAAAAGCACTAGATACAAATAAAAAGCAAAGTAGTTTTTTCATAAGTAATTAATAAATTTTAAATTTTCGGCAATATTAATATACTCTTTTTTTAAAACCTAAAGGATTTCCTTATGTTTATATTAATTTATTGTGTATAGAGATTATTTAGATGAAATAATTATTTTCACTCTGGATACAATTGATTAATCAACACAAAAACATTTCTTTAATTAATTGTGATTTAAGACTATTCAGATGCGACTAAAATGCGGATATTAAATTATTTATTAGTTTAATATATTGTAATTCAGTGGATTATTATTTTATATTAGGTTTCTCATAATCAGGTGGTCCCTGGTTCGAGCCCAGGTGGGACCACACCTTAAAACCCTTGGATATCAAGGGTTTTCTTGTTTTTATACTTTTCCTTTTTTATATTTACAACTCATTTACTACCATAAAAAGTAACTTTTTAGCACTTAAATGCGGATAAAATGCGGACAATTTTTGGTGTCCAAACATTAATGCGGATAGAAGCAAATTTAAAATATTAGATAGGAAAGCTACTAATGAAGATGGTTGCATGATAGTTATTGTAGTATCTCATAAAACAAATTAGGAGAGAACGTGAAATTGGCCGGGCATTTCTTACAGATTGGGATGATAAAACAAGTTCATATTTAGAAACTCATCCTGAATATGATTCATTGATGCCGGCATTATTGTCTCTAAAGATAAAAGCCCGTAAAATATTATCACTATATCTTACAGATGCTGATTAAATTATATCATTAATAATACCAGTTAAGGATATTATAGAAAATACCAGAAAAAATGTTTAAAGAAGAATCAAACATCGCTACAAGGAAAAAAAAGAAACGGTAATAAAGTCTTTTGAACGGATTAATGAGGTGATGAAGTCAACCGACAAGCAAAAGGAGCCAAAACAGTTTGATTGGGGACTGTTACTGCTTCAGATGTTGCCTGTTATTTATATCTAATTTACCTTGTAGGGAAATGGATTAAAAACAAATGATTCATAATTACTTAAACAGATTACACACTTATTCTGTATGCTGTAGGTGTTAGTCCAGTTTCTTTTTTGAATTGAAAAGATAGATGCGAAATATTAGAAAAATTCATTTTTTCCGAAATTTCACTTATAGTAAACGCATTTGTAAACAGTAGTTGTTTTATTTTTTCTATTTTTTTGAAAATAAAATATTTATGTAACGTCATACCTTGAGATTTAGAAAATATTTTTGCAATATACTGATAATTATAGTTTAGTTCTTTTGACAAATAGCTCCCAAGACTCTCTTCTTTACTATCCGTAACAGTGTTAAGTCTTTGAGTAATCAATATTTTTGTTTTTTCTATAATAATAGCTTCTTTATCGTAAATAATTTCTAATTCATACGTCTTGAGTAAATTATTTAATACCTCAAGAGTATCTTGTAAAAGATTTTTCTTAGTTTTTATAATTCCTAATTCAATTGATTCATATTCAATATTTAAAATATCTAATGCACCTTCCACAATCATTTTGCATCTCACGCTAACCATATTTTTTATTAAAACCTTCATTATAAATATTTTATAGTAAGTTAGTGAATAAATGAATACAAAACACAAAATAATAAAGCGTATCATTGATACGCTTTATTATTAACAAAATAGATACACAAAATAATCTTACATTAAAGAAAGATGTTTTTACCTTTACTTCTGATGTTTATTGATTAAATCAATAACTTCCGGACGCTTTTTATTAAGCTTATTTTCAATACGATGTAATAATTCATCTTCCTTACCATTTTCAAACTTCAAATCAGCATCAGTCAATTGTGAAAACTGTTCTTTTAATTTCTTTGACGATTCATCCCAATTTTTAATTTTGAA
>Ga0308157_10001331_pt1 | contig 52892 bp, 44 predicted proteins | sample PhyBR1_FD_201035 | JGI IMG/M metagenome (GOLD analysis project Ga0308157, IMG submission 201035) | Phyllosphere microbial communities from UC Gill Tract Community Farm, Albany, California, United States - DLSLB.R1 | ecosystem: Host-associated > Plants > Phyllosphere > Unclassified | place: USA...
GATGGCCACGATCTCGATGTCGTTGCCGAAGTTCAACACTGCCGAACGCAGCACATTGCGCCCGATGCGACCGAAACCGTTGATGCCGACCTTGATTGCCATGTTCACAAGCTCCTGCAGCCGCAAAACCGTTGCGGCGGGGTGGAAAGGGGAGGCCATTCTAACAGGACACATGCCCGCGCCGTGGCCGTCGGCCGTGCCACCGCAGCTGAGCGCCAGCTGAGCGCAAACCCCTGTTTGATCAGGATCAAAGCGGTACCCGGGCGCTGACCGGACACTGGCGCCACCTCCACCAAGTAACGGAATTACACATGCGCAAGACCTCCACCCTGCTGCTTTCCGCCATGGCCGCCGCCGTATCCCTGGCTGCCGCTGCCCCCGCCATGGCCCAGTCCAAGGGTGATTGGACCCTGGGCGTCGGCGTCCACGCGGTTGACCCGAAGTCCGATGCCGGCGATCTGAATGGCGCCGCGCTGGGCCTGGGCAAGCTTTCCACCAAGGTCGACAGCGACGTCAAGCCGACCGTGACCTTTGAATACTTCGTCGCCGACAACGTGGGCATCGAAGTGCTGGCGGCGCTGCCGTTCAAGCACGACGTCAGCATCGACGGCGTCGGCAAGGTCGGCGAAACCAAGCAGCTGCCGCCGGTGGTCTCGCTGCAGTACCACTTCACCAACAGCAGCAAGGTCACCCCGTTCGTCGGCCTGGGCGTGAACTACACCAAGTTCTTCAGCACCGACAGCAAGGGCGCGCTGGCTGGCACCAAGCTCAAGCTGGAAGACTCGTGGGGCCTGGCTGCCCACGCAGGCCTGGACTTCGCCGTCAGCGACAAGGGCGCGTTGCGCGTTGACATGCGCTGGGCCGACATCGACACCAAGGTGAAGGTCAACGGCAACAAGCTGGGCACCGCCAAGATCGATCCGCTGGTGTACGGCGTGGCATACGTCTTCAAGTTCTGAGGCTGGCCGCAGTTGCTGGGCAAGTAGATATTGCCCTCCCCCAGCGAACACGCCCCCGGCCACAACCGGGGGCGTGTTTCGCCATCTGGTGCACGTAGCCGATGGCAGCACAGCCGTTAGAATGGCGGCATGAACAAGCTCCACCGTCTCCTGATGCCGGCACTGGGCATCGCCATCGCTGTCTCCGCAACCCTCCCCGGCCAGGCATTGGCATGGGGCGCGCAAGGCCACCGCCTGGTCGCACGGGTCGCCGAAACCCGCCTGGATCCCCAGGCCAGGGCCGAAATCGATCGGCTGTTGGCAAGCGAGCCTGGCGCCAGCCTCAGCAGCATCGCGCCGTGGGCAGACCAGCTGCGCGCGAACGACCCCGATCTGGGCAAGAAGTCGGCCGGCTGGCACTACGTCAACATGGCTGAAGACGGCTGCAACTTCTCCCCTACCAAGCACTGCCGCAACGGCAACTGCGTGGTGGGCGCCCTGCAGCAGCAAAGTGAAATCCTGGCCAACCGCCAGCTCGGCGACGCCGAACGCCTGCAGGCGCTCAAGTTCGTCGTGCACCTGGTCGGCGACCTGCACCAACCCCTGCATGCCGGCTATGGTCACGACCGCGGCGGCAACAATTACCAGCTGCAGTTCAATGGCCGCGGTACCAACCTGCACTCGGTCTGGGACAGCGGCATGTTCTATCCACTGCAGCTGAACGATAACCAGTTCCTGCAGCGCCTGCAGGCACTGCCCGCCCCCAGCGGTGTGCGCACACCGGACCTGCAGCGTGATCCCGCCCTGTGGGCCGAGCAGACCTGTCGCATCGCTACCCGCAAAGGCCTGTACCCTGACGGTCACAAGATCGACGAGCGTTACACCGCTGTGTGGGAACCGGTTGCGGAAGCTCAGCTTCGTCTGGGCGGCGAACAGCTGGCCGCGCTGCTGAACCAGCTGCTCGATACTCCCTGAGCAATCAACGCGCCTGCACCACGTGCAGGCGCATCTTCAGTGCAAGGCGTCCTCGCGCCGCACCATTGCCCTGCCCTCGATCACCTCGAAGGTAAAGGCATAGGCCAGGGTTACCGGCACTACCTCGATACGTGAGGCGTTACTGCAGTCTCCGTTCGACGACGCCTGCACACCCGCAGCGTAATGACAGACGGCAGCCGGCTCGAACGACCAACCGGAAGTGGCTGCCAGCGCCGCCTGCAGCAGGCCTGCGTTGGCCGTGTCACTTCCCGCGCCACACGCCGAATGCGCCAACAGCGGCGCGCTGCGTTCCACTCGCCCCTGCGCATCAAGGATGACATTCACGCATACCGTGGTGGCATCCAGCGAACGTTTTGCGTACTCCGACGGCAACACCGGATCATCGGCACTTACGGCAACCGGCATGCGGAAGCTTTCCGTGGCGGCCAACTGATAGGGCTGTATCTCGCCTGCGCCACCGGACGACTCGGGCGTCAACATCTGCCGGTGCTGGTTGAGGTTGAAACTGCTGCTTGCCTGTTCTTTCGCTGGCTGCGTCGCACACCCCGCAAGCATCAACACCACCAGCATCACCGCATGCCCGCGCACCTCAGCTCCTGCTCTGGGTTTCGGTGTAGTGCATCTCTTCATCATCCATATCGAACGAGATCGGCACCCGGATGAGGCCGGCAACCGGCTTGCCGTCCTTCATCGCTGGCGTGAAACGCCACTGCCTTGCAGCGGCAATCGACACTTCCTCGAACACCCCCTTGGGGTGCGCCTCGGTGACGACCACGTCGGTCGCCCGGCCGTCGGCATCCACCGCGATACGCAGCACCACCTTGCCCGTGGTGCGACTGTCCATGGCTTCGCGCGGATAGCTGGGCGGCGGCATCCGCCCGGCACTCGGCAAGCCGACCTGCTCGGCCTTGCCGGACGCTGCCGATACGACGGCCAGGTCCCCCGCCGCCAAGGCGATCGAACGCAGCTCCAGTGCCCAGGTCGAGCGCCCGTCGGCGGTGGATACTTCGATGCCTGCGGCCACATCGGGCTTGATCAGCAAGGTCGGCGACGAAATCAGGTCCCCGTTTGCCTTCAGCGTGCCTTTCAGCGTGAGCATGCCGTCGGCGGCCGGCTGCAGGGTGAATTCCGCCGCCCACTGCACGCCCTTGTCCGAGCTGGCACTGAAGGAAAACGGCGTGCCTGCCGATTGCTGCAGCTCGAAACGCTGCCTGCTGCCTTCCAGCGTCGCTTCCACGAAGGTTGCGTACACCGTGCCCTTGCCGGTCGTCGTGGATGTCGATGAAGAAGACGTGGACGTCGATGCGGACGTGGAGACTGCCTTGCCCGGCTGCGCGGCCCAGGCGGTATAGCCGAAAGCGGACGACAAGCCCAACGACAGCACCAACATGGCACACCACTGCTTCCTGCCCGGTACGGGACGCTTCAACATGGCAATACGCTCCTTCAATGGATGATGGTTCTGCCAGTGACACCCCACCGGCAACGGGGACGCGGCCAGCCCGGTCTTGAGCATGGCCTCGCCGTAACTGCGGCGTGCGCCCGACACCCGGGCAATCACACGCTCATCGCAGGACAATTCCTGGTCTTCGCGGCAGCAACGCAAGCCGAACAACAACAGCGGGTTGAACCAGTACAGGCACTGCAACAGCGCCAGCAGTGCGTTGATCGCGATGTCACCGCGTTGCAGATGCACGCGCTCATGCAGCAGCACCAGTTGCTGCTCGATCGGCAGATAGCGTTGCTCGAAGCCAGCCGGCAGCACGATCCGCGGGCGCAACAAACCCATCGCCGCAGGCAAGCCCGCCACTGCCTGCGCCTGCCACAGGCCGTCATCGCGTTGGCTGAGCCGCCCCAGCCCCTGCTGGAATTGCCGCTGCTGGCGATACAGGCGCAACGCCATCAGCAACACCCCGGCGAGCCATGCACAGCACAGCCAAAGCGGCCAATGCGCTATCACGGCGGGACCAGCGACCACCGCCTGCCCAACCTGCACAGCTACTTCACTCACCCGCATCGGCACGGGCGCTACTCGTGGTGCCGGCAACAGCACCGCCAGCAGCGTCGCCGGCAGCAGCAGCCACAGCAGATAGGCTGCACTTGCCCCGAGCCAGCGCCGCAGCGGCCGGCGCAGGATCAGTGCCAGCGCAACCGCCGCACTGCTGGCCAAGGTGGTCTTCAGCAGCAGCGCAAGGATCTCAGTGCTGCTCATCGTCGAGCCCCTCCAGCAGTTTGCGCAGCTCGGCCACGTCCTCGCGGCTGAGCCGCTGGTGCTGGCTGAAATGGGCGACCAGCGGCGCAACCCGGCCATCAAACAGGCGCTCGATCAGGCTGCTGCTCTCCTCCAGCAACCAGGCATCGCGCTGCACCAGCGGCGTGTACAGGAAACGCCGTCCTTCCTTGGTTGCACTGATCGCCGCCTTGTTGAGCAGGCGGTTGAGCAGGGTCTTGACCGTGGCTTCGGCCCAGTCATTGCCGCCGGGCAGTCGCGCGATGACCTCGTCTGCAGACAGCGGGTGCTGCCCCCAGAGGACTTCCATGACAACGGCCTCGGCCTCGCTGATACGGATCATCGTTTACGCCTGTAATTTTTTACGATTACACGAGTAAACGAAAGCCCTGTCAAGCCCTCACCAAGTGATTCAGGGGGGACATGCTGTAATGCCGATACCCCCGCAGATACCGGACACCATGCCCCATCACGTGACCGACCTCGACGCCGCCGTGGACTGGCTGCTGAGCAACATCCAAGGCCCACTGCGCATCGGCGCCCCACTGGCGCTGGGCAAACCGCACCGTTTGCTCAATGCCTTGTACGCGCGTATCGAACACGATCCGGCGCGGCCGCTGCAGTTGTATACCGCCTTGTCGTTGAACCCGCCGAAGGCGAAGGGCGATGGACTGGAAGCGCGCTTCATGCGCCCGTTCGTCGAACGCCACTTCGGCGCTGACTTCCCGCGCCTTGCCTACTCCGATGCCATCGCCCGCGATGCGTTGCCTGCACATGTGCAGGTGGAAGAGTTCTACATGCAATCCGGCGCGCTGCTGCGGTCGACGCAAGCGCAGCGCTATTACACCAGCCTCAACTACACGCATGCCGCCGATGCGGTGGCGCAGCGCGCACCGAATGCGATCGTGCAGAAAGTGGCCTACCGCGAAGGCAGCCATCAGCTCTCGCTGTCGTGCAACAACGACATCACCCAGGACACCTTGGATGCCATCGCCAGGCGCGGCCTGCCCAAGCCCTTGTTGATTGCCGAGATCGATCCGCAACTGCCGTGGCTGGGCGGCACCGCCGTCGTTGATCCGGACTTCTTCGATCTGGTGATCACCCCTCCCGGTCCCTACCCGCGGCTGTTTGGCCTGCCGCGGCAGCCGGTCAGCGATGCCGACTACGCCATCGGCCTGTATGCCAGCACCCTGGTGCGCGATGGCGGCACCTTGCAGATCGGCATCGGCACCCTGGCCGACGCGCTCAGCCATGCGCTGGTGCTGCGGCATACCGACAACGCACGCTACCGGCAGATCCTGCATGCACTGGATCCGCAGATCGCCGAGCACCCGTTGGTGCATGAAGCAGGTGGGCTGGGGCCGTTCGAGATCGGCCTGTATGGCTGCAGCGAGATGCTCAACGAAGGCTTCCGCAAGCTGGTGCAGACCGGCGTGATCTGGCGCAAGGTGCATGACGATCTTGGCCTGATGCAGCGCCTGGCCGACGGCACCGCCAGCAACGGCGACCGCGGCCGCTTGGCACGCGAAGGCGAGTACCTGCATGGCGCCTTCTACCTGGGCTCAGCCGAGTTCTACGACTGGCTGCGCAATCTCCCCGATGCCGAACGCGCCGCCATCGGCATGCGCCGCATCAGTGAGATCAACCAACTCTACGGCGGCAACGAAGCGTTGGAACGCCTGCAGCGCCGCGATGCGCGCTTCTTCAACTCCTGCATGATCGCCAGCGCGCTTGGCGCAGCGGCATCGGATGCATTGGAAGATGGCCGCGTGGTCTCCGGCGTCGGTGGCCAGTACAACTTCGTGGCGATGGCGCATGCCCTGCCCGATGCACGCAGCATCCTGATGTTCCGTGCGACGCGCGAGGATGGCGGCAAGCCGCACTCCAATGTGCGCTGGAACTACGGCCACACCACGATCCCCCGCCATCTGCGCGATGTCTTCGTCAACGAGTACGGCATCGCCGACCTGCGCAACCTCACCGACGAAGATTGCGTGGCCGCGATGAGCAGCATCACCGATGCGGCATTCCAGCCGGCGCTGTTGGATCAAGCCAAGGCCTCGAAGAAACTCGCTGCCAACTTCAGCGCGCCAGCACAGTGGCAACAGAACCGCGCCGAGGTGCTGCGCGCAAAACTTGCCCCGTTCCGTGCCGATGGCAGTCTGCCGGACTACCCGCTGGGCAGTGACTTCGATGCCGTTGAACAGGATCTGGTACGCGCCTTGGGCTGGCTGAAATCGGCGACTGCGACGCCGATGGGCAAGCTGCGCACCGTCGTCGCAGCCTTGCGCCAAGCGCCTGCCGAAAACGATGCGATGTACATGCAACGGATGGGTCTGGAGCGGCCTGCCAGTTTTGGCGAGCGGCTCAATGCCGGTTTGCTGCGGGTTGGTCTGGCGCGGACTGCGGGGAAAACTTGATGGTGTGCATCACAATCTGATCGCACACAGAGAAGACCGGTTTTTTAGGAGCGGCGTAAGCCGCGAAGCTGACAATCGATATTGGCATCGGTAGCCAAGGGTTCTCAGCTTCGCGGCTTACGCCGCTCCTACATTGGTCGGAATATCGAGAAAGCCCCTTGCCGAGCATGGCTCGGCACTACAGATCTGCCCCCTCCCTTTCGCGCAGCGAAGGGGAGGGTTGGGGAGGGGTTGGCCTTTTGCGAGGAAAGCCCCTGCCGAGCATGGCTCGGCACTACAGTTGCGGCGAAGCCAAAACAAAGGCCGGGTTTCCCCGGCCTTTGTTCAAGACGTGCGACGGAAGGCTATCAGCCCGCGATCTGTGCCTTGGCTGCTGCCACAACCGCTTCGGTGGTGATGCCGAAGTGCTTGTACAGCTTGTCGGCCGGTGCCGATGCGCCGAAGGTGTCCAGACCGATGACCGCACCGTCCAGGCCCACGTACTGGCGCCAGAAACCGGTGACACCGGCTTCGACGGCAACACGCTTGCGCACGGCATTCGGCAGCACGGACTCGCGGTAAGCGGCGTCCTGGCGGTCGAACACGTCGGTACACGGCATCGACACCACGCGGGTCTTGATGCCGGCAGCGTCCAGCTCGGCCTTGGCGGCTACGGCCAGACCCACTTCCGAACCGGTGCCGATCAGGATCACGTCCGGGGTACCGGCGGCGTCAGCCAACACGTAACCACCGCGTTCAATCTGCTGCACCTGCTCGGCCGTACGCGGCTGCGGGGCCAGGTTCTGGCGGCTGAAGATCAGGCAGCTCGGGCCGTCCTTGCGGACGATGGCAGCCTTCCAGCTGACCGCCGATTCGGCCGCATCACACGGACGCCACACATCGTTGTTGGGGATGTAGCGCAGCGAGGACACGTGTTCCACCGGCTGGTGGGTCGGGCCGTCTTCGCCCAGGCCGATCGAGTCGTGGGTAAACACGTGGATGACATGCGCCGGGATCAGCGCGCTCATGCGCAGCGCGTTGCGGGCGTAGTCGCTGAACACCAGGAAGGTGGCGTCGAACGGCAGGAAACCACCGTGCAGGGCCAGGCCATTGGCAATCGCGCTCATGCCGAACTCACGCACGCCGTAGTGCACGTAGTTGGCATGCGGGTCTTCGCCGACCACAGTCTGCGCACCCTTCCACAGGGTCAGGTTGGAACCGGCCAGGTCAGCCGAGCCGCCGATGATTTCCGGCAACAGCGGTGCGAAGGCCTGGATGGCGTTCTGCGAGGCCTTGCGCGAGGCGATGTTCGGCGCTTCGGCCTGCACCTGGGCGATGTAGGCATCGGCCTGGGCAATGAAGTCCGCCGGCAGCTCGCCGTGCGAACGACGGGTCAGCTCGTCGGCATCGGCCGGGAACTGTGCAGCGTACTTGTCGAACAGCTGCTCCCACTCGGCCTGGCGCAGGGTGCCGGTGCCGCCAGCGCGCCAGCCGGCATAGATTTCTTCCGGGATCTCGAACGGACCGTAGGTCCAGTTCAGTGCCTTGCGGGTGGCTTCCAGCTCGTCCTTGCCCAGCGGTGCGCCGTGGCTGGATTCCTGGCCGGCCTTGTTCGGCGAACCAAAACCAATGGTGGTCTTGCAGCAGATCAGGGTCGGCTTGTCGAACTGCGACAGCGCCTGCTCGATGCCGGCCTTGATGCTTTCCGGATCATGGCCGTCGACGCCGCGCACCACGTTCCAGCCATAGGACTCGAAGCGTGCCGGGGTGTCGTCGGTGAACCAGCCTTCCACTTCACCGTCGATGGAGATGTTGTTGTCGTCCCAGAAGCAGACCAGTTTGTTCAGGCCCCAGGTACCGGCCAGCGATGCGGCTTCGTGCGAGATGCCTTCCATCAGGCAGCCGTCGCCCATGAACACCCAGGTGCGGTGGTCGACGACTTCGAATTCCGGGCGGTTGTAGCGCTGCGACAGCAGCTTTTCCGCCAGCGCGAAGCCCACGGCGTTGGCCAGGCCCTGACCCAGCGGACCGGTGGTGGTTTCCACGCCCGGGGTTTCATGACGCTCCGGGTGGCCGGCGGTCTTGCTGCCCAGCTGGCGGAAGGCCTTCAGTTCTTCGATCGGCAGGTCGTAGCCGCTCAGGTGCAGCAGCGCGTAGTGCAGCATCGAGCCGTGACCGTTGGACAGCACGAAACGGTCACGGTTGAACCACTTCGGGTTGTTCGGGTTGTGACGGAGATAGTCGTTCCAGAGCACTTCGGCGATATCGGCCATGCCCATCGGCATGCCGGGATGACCGGACTTGGCGGCTTCTACCGCATCAGCGGCAAGGAAACGGATGGCGTTCGCCAACTGGCGGCGGGTGGGCTGCGTCATGGGTCGTCAGAATCAGGAGGCTCCCGCGGAACTGCGGGCGGCCTATTGTCCCACAAGCGACTGCCGGGATCAGTCCGTAAAAGCTGACGGTAGTTTGGATTGGTTTCGCCTGACAGGAACATGCCCAAGCAAAACGGCCACCCTGAACAGGGCGGCCGTTTCTCACTACAACTACCGGGAGACAATCACTCCTGCGGATGATGCCTTCCAATGCTGTCATCACTCTCGCCGCGCGCCACCAGGGTGGTCAGGGCCAGGTCACCGGTCACGTTCAGCGCGGTACGGCACATGTCCAGGAAGTGGTTCACGCCCAGGATCAGGCCGATACCGGCAGGGTTGACGCCGACCATGGCACAGATCAGCGCCACCACCGGCAGCGAGCCCGAGGGCACACCGGCGGTACCGATACCACCGAGGATGCAGACCACCATCACCATGAACTGCTGGCCGATGCTCAGGTCCACGCCGAAGAACTGCGCCAGGAAGATCACCGTCACGCCCTCGAACAGCGCGGTGCCGTTCTGGTTGGCAGTAGCGCCGACGGTCAGCACGAAGCGCGAGACCTTGTGCGGGAAGCCCATCTGGTCGGCCACGCGCAGCGCGGTCGGCAGGGTTGCATTGGAGGACGCGGTGGAGAACGCCATCACCGTGGCTTCCTGGGTCTGCCGGAAGAACTGGATGGGCGAACGTCCGGCCAGCTTCACCGCGATGCCGTAGCTGACGAACATGTGGGTGGCCAGTGCCAGCACCACCACGCCCACATAGGCGCCCAGCTTGATCAACAGATCGAAGCCAAAGATGGCCGCCAGGTTGAACATGAAGCAGGCCACGGCATACGGCGCCAGGCGGATAACCAGGTTGATCAGGGTCATCGAGATCTCGAAAAGGCCCTCGATGCCCTTGCGCAGCGTAGCCACCTTTTCCGCAGGCGACAGCACCATGCCGATGCCCAGCATCAGCGCGAAGAACATCAGCGACAGGATCTTGCCGTTGTCCGATGCCGCGTCGAGCACGTTGTCGGGAACGATCGACAGCAGCATGTCCAGGCCCTTGGGCGCGGTGCCGGCGCCAGCCACGATCGCCTTGCTGCGCTCGGCGTTCTCGGCCAGCAGCTTGGCGGCTACTGCCGGGTCGACACCGGCGCCGGGCTGGAACAGATTGACCAGCACCAGGCCGATCAGGACGGCCACGCCAGACAGCACGATCGTGTATGCCAGCGACTTCCAGCCAATACGGCCCAGCGAGCGGATATCGCCCATCTCCGACACGCCCATCACCAGCGCCGAGAAGATCAGCGGGACGATCAGCATGAAGATCAGGCTCAGGAACAGCCCGGAAACCGGCGTGGTCAGGTAGGTGGTCACCGCGTGCACCCACGCCGCGTCAGGACTGACGAGGTGGACGATCAGGCCCAGCAGCAGACCGAAGCCGAAGCCGATCCCTATCTTCCAGTGGAACGGCATTTTGGCGGTGGTCTTGGCGGCATTGGCCATAAGTGGGTTTCCCTCCAGAGAATGGGTCAGCTTAACAGACGATGTACAACCGCCTTTTTCAGCCTTGTCCTGGATAGAGAGGGTCCAACAACGGTTTTTCCACCACTGTGGTTTGCCGCCAGCGCGGACCGGCCTTGAATACCTCGCGCAACTGCGCTCGCGCGGCGCTCACGTCGCCCTCGCCGCCCCAGCGGGCACGCTGCATGCGTTGCAGCGCATCGCGTTGTGCCGGGTCATCCAGTTTCTGCAGCACCGCGTCGAGACCATCCACTCCGCCCATCGCGGCAAGTATGTGTGCCACCTCGTCCAGGCTGCCTGCATCCAGGGCGCGGCGCAGGTCTGCCGTGCTGTAGCGCGAACCAGCGCTGGCAGTTTGCGCTGCAGGCCCGCCGCGGGCCACCGCTGGAGCATGCCGGCGCGACAGCCCCCAGATCAGCGTGGCCAGCCACAACAAGGCGAAACCGGCCGCCAGCGCCGGCCACAGCCACGTGCTCCCGCCGTCCGGCGACGCCGCCAGCGCGCTGCCTGCAGTCACCGCGGCAGACCCCACCGTTGCCGGCTGCACCAGTGGCGGCGCGACCATACCGCTGCTGCTGCCTTGGGCAACCTGCAACGACAACGCAGGCAGCGAGGTGGTGCGCGCCTGTCCTGCCACCACGTCCCACCATTGCATCTGTATCCCCGGCACGCTCAGCACGCCGGCCTGCTGCGGCACGATCGAATAGCGCCGGGTCAACTTCAACTGCGGGCTGGAACCCTCGAAGGTTTCATCGTACTGCGGTGGCTCGGCGAACACCTGCGCGTTGTCGCCCAGCGACGGCACCGGCAACTCCGGGAACTGTGCCTTGGTGGCACCGCTGGCGATTGCCTCCACTTCGATCGCAATCGCCTCTCCGGTACGCCCGCTGTTGGGCGCGGCGGTATAGCGCAGTTGCAGGTTCTTCAGTGGCAGCCACGGTTGCGCCGCATCGGCGGGTGTCGCGCGCACCTGCAAGGTCTGGTCGGGACCACGGGCGCTGAGCTGGCCATTGTCGCGGCCGAAGAAATCGTCAAAGAAGCCACCTGCGCCCTGCCCGCTGAAACGGGCACCTGCAATCTGCAAGGTGCCGCTGCGCTCTGGAATCAACAGGAAACGACGCTCGACCACGTTGTAGCGACGCCCACCGACTTCGCGCACGGAAGTGCGGTCATCGCCAACGCGCTGCAACGACGCCGCAGCCGGGGTATCCAGCACCAATTCGCCAGATGCCAGCTGGGTGGCGAAGTACAGCCGTACCACCACACCCACACTCTGCTGCACGTAGGGCTGCTTGTCATCGACCTCGGTCTCGATGAAAGCCAGGGCATTGCCGTCACGGCTGGCGACCGGCGCCTCCTCAACCTTCACCAGCAAGGGCGTGGTGCTGCCGCCCCCCACGCGCAGCGCCGGGATGTCGAGCATGCCGGTGCGGCGCGGTGTCAGCGCCACCGCGTACTGGGCGTAGTTGCGCGAAGCGCCACCACCGACCTGCAGCTGGCGGCTGCTGTTCTGTGCACCCAACACGAAGTCGGCTTCCAGCGGTGCATAGTCCGGACTGCCGGACTGGTCGGTTTCGATGGTCAGCGTGACCGACTCATTCTGCTTGATGCTGTCGCGGTCCAACCAGGCACGTGTCTGCGCCTGCAACAGTCCGGTGACAGCCAGCAGGCCGAGCAACAGCCACAGCTGCATGGCGCTGCCGGTATGATTCTTTCTCATCGTTCTTCCCGCATCCGCCGCTCGTATTCGAGCTGGAATTTCGCCTTCAACAAATCGCCCGGCTCATCCGGCACGCGCTGCATCCACGCCTCCACGGCCTGTTGCTGCTCACGCTGCGCCGGTGTCATTGCCGCCAGCGCGGCCGCGTCCTGCTGCTCACCTTCGCGCGCCTGTTGCTGACGGATGGCCTCGGCCATGCGTTGACTCTGCGCTTGATCGGCCTGCTCCTGCCTGCTGGCATCTTCGCCCTGTGGCGGCTGCTGATCCTTGCCGGATGACGATTTGCCATCCGCCTGCGGATTGCGCTCAGGGGACTGCTGGCCCTGTTGCGGCGGGTTCGATTGCTGACCCTGCTGCGGCTGACCCTGCTGCCCTTGCTGTTGGCCTTGTTGATTCTGCTGCGAAGGATCCTGCTGCCCGTTCTGTGGCGGACTCTGCTGCCCGGGCTGGTCCTTTCCTTGCTGCGGCTTGGACGGGTTCTGCTGATTGCCTTGCTGGCCCTGCTGCGACTTGCGTTTGCGCGCGGCATCCACCGCGGCACGGTTGGCCACCGCGTCCTGCATCCCGGGATGCGCCTTCAGTGCGCGATCGTAGGCAGCGATGGCTTCGTCGTACTTGCCTTGGCGGGCAAGCGCGTTGCCAAGGTTGTACCAGCCCTGCTCGTTGTCGATGCCTTCGAATTTTTTCTGCGCGGTGGCGAAATCACCAAGACGGTACGCTTCCACACCTTCACCCAGACGCTGGTGCTGGCGCTGGTCGGCGCGCTGCCACCAGCCGCCCTGCTCGGCCGCATGTGCAGGCTGCAACACCGGCAGCATCAGGCATAGCGCAAGTACCGGCAGCACCCGGCGTGGACGACGGAACGCGAACACCGCCAGCAACAGCAGCGGCGGCAACAACCAATAGCCCTCGTCCTGCCACTGCTTGCCAGCACTGGCCAGCTGCTCACGATCCTGCGCACCGTCCGTCGGTTCCAGCACGCCCAAGGCCTGCAGGTCCGCCGAGGTGCTTGCAATGCGCTGGTAGCCGCCACCGCCGGCAGCCGTCAACGCGCGCAATGACGCTTCATCCAGGTGCGCTTGTTCAATCGCCCCACGCGGATCCCGATAAGACGCGCCCTGCAGGCTGCCAAGACCGATCGCCGAGACCCGGTAACCGGCGACGCGCAGTTTGCCGGCCTCCGCCACCGCCGCCGCATCAGCGTGATCGCTCAGCAACAGGATCTCGCCCTTGCGCGCGCCGGACCGCTTCAACAGATCGCCAGCCCAGCGCAATGCCTTGTCCGGACGCTGGCCATCGGCCGGCATCACTTCCGGCGCCAAGGCATCCAGGAACAGCGCCACGTTGGCCGCGTCATCGGTCAGCGGTGCCACGGTGAATGGCTCATAGGCGAAAGCGACCAAGGCCACTTCGCCGCCCTTGCGCTCACGCAGCAGGCTGGCCAGCTTCGCCCGTGCCTGCAGCAAGCGCGACGGCGGCAGGTCGGTGGCGCGGATGCTGCTGGACAGGTCGAGCACGATCACCAGCGGCGTCTTCGATTCCCATAGTGGTTGTTCCAGCTGCCGCCAACTCGGGCCGGCAAGTGCGAGCACCGCCAACGTCAAGCCAAGTGCCAACGCCGCGCTACCCCACCATCCGCGCTTGCCGCCATCAGCAAGCAGGTGGGCCAGCAGGTGCGGGTCCACCGCCTCGTGCCAACGCGCACTGCGCTGACGCCGCCACCAGCTACCCAGCAAGGCGGCCGGCACCAGCAACAAAGCCCACAGCCACTCCGGGCGCAGAAAGTGCAGATCCTGCCAATTGATCATGACCGCAGCCCCCGCCAGGCCAATGCCACCACTCCCAGCAACAAGGAAAACGCCAACGGCCAGGGATAGCGTTCGATGCGTGGTCGCACTGCAGGTCCGGCATCCTTCACCGGCTCCAGCCGGTCCAGTTCGGCATAGATGTTGACCAGTTCATCGGTGTCGCGGGCGCGGAAGAAGCGACCGCCGGTTTCTTCGGCCACCTTGGTCAATGTAGCTTCGTCCACCTGGTCATCGGCACCGGGCAACTGCACGCCGAACAACGACATGCCGCCGCTGCCGCCAAAGGCGATGGTGTAGACGCGCACGCCTTCGGCCTTCGCCAGCTCGGCCGCCTTCAGCGGCTCCAGCACGCCGGCGGTATTGACGCCGTCGGTCAACACGATCAGCACGCGCTGCCCCTGCGGTTGTTCGCGCAGGCGCTTGACCGACAGCGCGATCGCATCGCCCAATGCGGTCTCGCGCCCAGCCAGGCCAACCACACTGTCACGAAGTTGATCACGCACGGTGGCACGGTCGGCGGTCAACGGCGTCAATGCGTAGGCACGCTGGCCGAACACCAGCAGGCCGATGCGATCGCCTTCACGGCGCTCGAGAAAATCCGCCAGCACGGCCTTGGCAGCCGTCAGACGGTCCACCACCTGGCCGCCAAGCTGCATGTCCGGCTCGCTCATGCTGCCGGACAAATCCACGGCCAGCATCATCTGCCGCCCCTGTCGCGGCGGCTCTATCGGCTCACCCAGCTGCTGCGGGCGCGCCAATGCGGCACACAGGCACAACCAGGCCAGCCACAGCAGCAGCGTCTGCAGCACCGCACCGCCACGCGAGGACGACTGTCCCTGCAGCCGCGATGGTTCGTAGGGCACGCGCAAGGCAGCACCACTTTGTTCACGCAGCGGCCAAAGCAGCATCAACAGCGGCAATGGCAGCGCGAGCCATGCCCACGGCCACGCAAAATCCGGCAACAGGCCCGTCCATTGGGAGATCATGTGCTGCATCAGCGCCGCCCGACCATCAACTGCAGGAAGCGACTGCGAGCCAACTGGCAGGTACGTTCAACCTGCGCAACCTCAAGCTGTGGACGGAAGCCCCCGTCCAGCAGCAGATGCCCGTCACCGCCGCTGAAGTCATTGCCCTTGGGTCCATCGAGGAAACGCAGCCACGCATCGCCCTGCAGCTGCGCCGCCTGTGGATCGAGCCGCCGCGCAGCGCGACGCAGCAACTCCGAAGCCGCGGCAAGCTTGGCAGGCCCCTGCGGCGCCGCCTGTAGCTGACGGTCAAACAGGGCCATCCAGCGCTGCAATCGGCGCCGGCGAATGAAACAAACAGCAAGCACTGCGACGGCAACCAGCACCACCGCACCGATCAGCAGCCACCAACCCGGCGCCAACGGCCACCAACCCGGCGCTGCCGGCAAGTGCACATCACGCAGCGGCAATTGCGCGGCCATCAGCCCACGCTCCGGTTTGGCGCCGCGCCCAGCCAGGCATCGCTGGCATCGTCGCTCACCAAGGTACTGACGCGGATACGGCGACCCGGCAGTTGCCGGCACAGGTCCTCGACCGGGGCGACCAGGGCATCGTGCCACGCGTCGCGCACGGCGGCTGAAGCCAGATCCAACCGCATTCGACCGGACCGTGTTGCAAGCGGCAATACGCAGTGCGGCGGTGAAATCTCCAGGGGATCAAGCAACAACACCAACTCCACTTCAACATGCATCGACAGCGCCGACCAGGTAACGGCCGGTACGGCTTGCGCGCTGGCCGGATCAGCCAGTACCACCGCGCGCGCGCCGGGGTGCAATACGCGCGCAGCCTGCTCCAGCGCCAACTGCAATCCGCCGTCATCAGCGGGCCGTTCACCGTACCAGCGCACCAGTGCATCCAGCGCCCGCAATACACCACGCGTTCCGCCTGCCGGTGGCACCAGCGCTTGCTGCGCGGAACCCCGCAACGCCGCGATCCTGTCGCCATCGCGTAACGCCGACCACGCAGCCACCGCACCAGCCCGCGCAGCCTGCACCGACTTGAAACGCACGCGCGTGCCGAAGTACAGCGGCGCAGCCGTATCGGCAATCAACAAGGTGACCCGTTCGCGCTCTGTCTGGAAGGTCTTGGTGTGGGTGGCATCGGTACGTGCGGTCAATTTCCAATCGATATGCCGTGCGTCGTCACCGGGCACGTACTCACGCGACTCGGCGTACTCCATGCCACGGCCACGAAGCATCGATGCGGCGCGGCCGCTGACCGCGTAGTGCCCGCGGCGAGCCTTGCGACCGCCGTTGGCAGCGCCGCGCAGCGCAATCAGTTCGGCCAACTGCGGACGTATACCGTCTTGGACGGCCGCAATCGTCTGCGCTTGCCTGGCTACCGGCGCACTCATCGCTGACCCGCGTGCAAACGCGGCCTCGTGATCATCCGATCATCGGCATCCGTCATCACACCCAGCCTCAGGGCAGAGGCACGCATTCGAGCAGCGCCGCCACCAGGCGCTCGCCATCCCAGCCCTCGGCCGCAGCCTCGTAGCTGGGTAGCACGCGATGGCGCAGCACGTCGGCTGCCACCGCCCGGATGTCGTCAGGGGTGACGTAATCGCGACCGGCCAACCAGGCGCGTGCACGTGCGCAGCGTTCCAGCGCAATCGAACCGCGTGGGCTTGCGCCCCAAGCAATGCGTTTGGCCAGTTGTGCGTCATACGCACTGGCATCACGTGAGGCCAGCACCAGCGCAATCAAATAGCGCTCCAGCTGCGGTGCCATATGCAGTTCCAGCACTTCGCGGCGCGCCTGCTCGATCTTCTGCAGCGAGATCTTCTCGATGGTCACCTGCTGCGGCCGCATCGCGCGCAAGGCACGCTCACGTGCCAGCCGCAGGATTTCGGTCTCGGCGCTGGCGTCGGGGTAACCGATGCGCACATGCATCAGGAAGCGGTCCAGCTGCGCCTCGGGCAGTGGGAAGGTCCCTTCCTGCTCGATCGGGTTCTGCGTGGCCATCACCAGGAACACCTCAGGCAGCGGATAGGTGTTGCGTCCGACGGTCACCTGGCGCTCACCCATCGCTTCAAGCAACGCCGACTGCACCTTGGCCGGGGCACGATTGATTTCATCGGCAAGCAGGATCGGGTGAAAGATCGGCCCGGCCTGGAACTCGAAGCGACCTTCCTGGGAACGCCAGATATCAGTGCCGGTCAGGTCCGCGGGCAGCAGGTCCGGGGTGAACTGGATACGCGCGAAGCTGGCGTCGACGCGCGAGGCCAAGGCACGGATGGCCGTGGTCTTGGCCAGGCCAGGCGCCCCTTCCACCAGCAGGTGACCGTCCGCCAACAGCGCAGTCAGCAACCGGTCGACCAACAACGACTGGCCGACGATCTCGCCGGCCAGGGCGTCACGCAGCGCGATGAATTCCTGATGCAGGCCGCTGTCGCGGACCGGCGCATCGTCTTGATTGGGCAGCACGGGAGGCAGGTTCATAGACGCAGTTTGACTGATCCGCGGTGAAATGGTTCCAAACGCCCTCCTCTAAACGGAAAAGGGCCGCTTCAGCGGCCCCTTTCCCTTGATACGACAACCGCTTACCTGGCAGCCTTGGCTACGCGCAGGATCTTCGGGGTCACAAACACCAGCAGCTCAGCCTTGTCTTTGGCACGACCGCGCTTCTTGAACAGATTGCCAAGGAACGGAATATCGCCCAGGAACGGCACCTTGCTGATGCTGGTACGGTCATTGAATTCATACACGCCGCCGACCACAACGGTCTGGCCGTCGTCCACCAATACCGCGGTGTTGATTTCGCGACGATTGATGATCGGGACAACACCAAAATCCGCCACTTCCAGATATTCGTCGACTTCGTCCTTCTTCACATTCATGTTGAGGAAGACACGATTGTCCTGGGTGATGGTCGGCGTGACCTTCAACTCCAGCAGTACTTCCTTGAACTGGACATTCGGCGTTGCCGCAGTACCACCGGTACCACCGGTAATGGTGACGTAGCCGATTTCCTTACCCTGCTTGATGACGCCTTCGCGCTGGTTGGCGGTGACGATCCGCGGGTTGGAAATGACTTCACCGCGACCTTCTTCCTGCAACGCGGAAAGCTCCAGGTCCAGGTTGAAATTCGCACCCAGCAGCGTATAGGCGATGCTCGGAGCCTCGCCCGCCTTGACGCTGGTGAAGGTGCCGGCGGGCAAGCTGACATTGAGCCCACGACTTGCATTGCCAGTACCACTGGTGCCGCTACCGATCGTGCCGACGTTGCTGCCATTGTTGTAGCTACGGGTGCCACCGATACCGAACTTGGCACCCAGGTCACGAGCAAAGGTGTCAGTGGCGATCACGATACGGCCTTCAATCAGCACCTGATCCACCGGTCGATCGATCACCCCGATCAGCTCACGCATCTGCGCGACCTTCTTCGGGATGTCACTGATCATCAGCGTATTGGTGCGCTCATCCGCCACCAGGCGACCACGCGGCGACAGGAAGCCGTTTTCCTCCGAACTGTTGTTGCCATTGCCGCCACCACCGCTATTGCTGTTGCCAATGCCCTTGGCCTCGGTCAGCGCTTTGAAGATCGCCTCGGCACTGTGGTAGTTGATCTGCACGTAATCGGTGATCAGGTCGACGCGATTATCGATGGCGATGCGCGCGTCTTCCTTGTCCTGCTCGAACTTGGCCAGCTCCGGCTGCGGCGCAACCCAGATCACGCCACCATCGCGGCGTTTGTCCAAGCCCTTGGCGCGCAACACGATATCCAGTGCCTGGTCCCACGGCACATTGACCAGGCGCAAGGTCACATTGCCCTGCACCGTGTCGGAGGCGACCACGTTGAGATTGGACTCCTCGGCGATCAACTGCAGCACCGTGCGCACCGGCACGTCCTGGAAGTTGAAGGTCACAGGGCGGCCACTGTAACCACGTGCCGCCACCGTAGCGGCCGCCTGCGCAACCGTCCTGGAGGTCACCGCACCGGTAGCCACCTCGGCCTGGCGCGGAGTGATCTCGACCACATACTCATTGCCGGACTGATAGGCCAGCGAATCGAATGCGCCGTTGGTGCTGAGCACCAGCTGCGAGCCCTGCCCGGATGGCTTGGCGTCGATGCGCTGCACCGGCGTGGCGAAATCAACAACATTGAGCGGGCGCTGCAGTTCGGCCGGCAACACGGCGTTGCCAACGTCGATCACGACGTTGTTGCCCTGGTTGCGCAGGTCCGGGCTCGCGCCCTGGCCGTCGAACTGCATGATCAACCGCCCGGCACCATCATCGCCGCGCTTGAAGTCGATCTTGGTTACGGAAACCGCCTTCACCGCCTGCTGGGTGGCTGCGGCTGCGCCGCCTACACCCGCAACAGGCTGTGCTGCGTAGGAAGAGCCGCACACCGCTGCCAGCGCCACTCCCAGGGCGCAGACGCGGACCAGTGCATGGCGCCGGATGGGACGCAGGCTCAGGGCTTTGGTAAAAGTCATCGTGCTATCCCCTAATCAATCAACGATCGTCCAGTGCAAGCGAAGCTGGGCGTTCCAGCCAGCCACCTGCACCGTCCGGCACTAGTTCAATCAACTCGATCCCGTCTTCGCGTACGCCAGTCACACGGCCATCGCTCTGACCCATGTACACCCCAGGACGTACACGGTAAGTGACCTTGTCCGGCCCCATCACCAGTGCCACGGCACCCGCGCCGCTACCGATCGTGCCAACCATGTCCAGGCTGTCCAACGGGAACCCCTCGAGCGGTTCCTTGCGACGGTTCGGATCCGGTCGCAACTGGCTGTTGCCGTCATCGGATACCCAGGCGTCACTGAACGGATCACGCAGGCCTTGCGCCGAATATTCAAAGGTCTCGAACTGCTGCATCACCGGCAGAGCCTCCAACGACTCGGCGGGACGTGCGCGCACGTCGGCAGTCCATTTTTCAAGATTGGGCGCGTCACCAGGCGTGCTGGTGATGCCGCGGGCGCAACCGCCCAGCAGCACTAGGCAGGCGGCACCAAACACCAGGGAGGAAACATTACGCATGATCACTTCCCTCCCTTTTTCTTGGCATCGGCGGCGGCCTTCTGCTGATCAGCCAACTCGGTGTCATCCAGGTACCGATAGGTCTTGACCGTACCGGACAACTCCAACGCGCCACCGGGCGTGATCACACCCTGTCCACCCTTGGGCTGCAGATTGATGTCATGCATGGTCAGGATGACCACGCGAGGCAATGACGCCACGCCACTGACGAACGCACCGAACTGGTGATAGCTGCCCACCAGGCGCAGCGCGATCGGCTTTTCGGCATAGAACTCTTTCAAGGTCTCGTCACCGGGCTTGAACAACTCGTTGTTCAAGCCGCTGGACAACGCGGTCTGCGAGACGTCGATGATCAGATCCGGCATTTCCGTTTTGCTGGGCAACTGGCGCAGCATCTGCTGCAACACCTGCTCCATCTGTGCCAGCTGTTGCTTCAACGGCTCCAGGTTGACCGCTCGCTTCTGTTCGGTCTCGAAGTCCTGGCGCAAGGATGCCTCCTTGTTCACCAGTTCTTCCAGCTCCCCTCTCTGTCCACTGATGATCAACAGGTAAGACAGGCCGAGGATCAGCAAGGACAGCAACACGCAGAACACAACCTTCGCGTTGCGCGGCCAGGCGCCGATATTGTTGAAATCCAGCTCTTTGGCGTTGAATTTCTTGCTCACGAACGGGCCTCCTTCTGCGCCGGCGCTGCTGGCGCTGTCTCGCCCTTTGGTTTCTCCGCCCCGCTGGCAGGCACCGCCGGCGCTGCCGGTGACGCAGCAGCCGGAGCACCGGGCGCAGCGGCTGCTGCAGGGGCCACCGCTGCAGCATCAGCTGCGGTCGGCGCGGCACCAGCTTCAGCCTGGCCATCGCTTGGCGCTGGCAACTGCACCTTCAGCGTGAACACATACGGCAAGGACTTGATGTCGACAACCGCACCGCCCTTCTGCTGCGTATCCTGCGCACGCGCCTCGATGATGGTCAGTTCCGGATTCCTCATCCAGCCCGAAGTCTCGAGATTGCGCATATAGGCACTGACACGGGCATTGGACTGCGTACGCCCTTCCAGCGTCAGGGTCTCGCCTTCCTGCTTCAGTGCGGTCAGTACCACGCCATCGGGAATGGTGCGCACCAACGAATCAAACAGGTGCACCATCTGCGAACGCTTGCCCTGCAACTCTTCGATCACCGCCTTGCGGTCCAGCAGACGCTTTTTCTGCTCGTCCAGGCGGTCGATTTCCTTGTTCTGCTCCTTGACCTTGGCGATCTCGGTCTCAAGGTAGGCATTGCGCTCGTTCTGCCCGCTGATCTGCTGGCTGAAGTAAAACCACAGCAAGCCCGACAGCACCACGCCACTGAGCGCGGCAAAGCCCAGCATCCCGTAGAACTCACGCTGACGCTGTTTGCGGCGCTCCTCGCGCCATGGCAGTAGATTGATCCGTGCCATCAGTCAAACCCCCTCATGGCCAGACCTGTCGCGATCATCAGCGCAGGCGCATCCTGGTTCAGTGCATGCGCCTGGACCTTCGGACCCAGCGTCATCTGCGCCAAGGGGTTGGCGACCGAGGTCGCCACGCCAAGCTGCTCTTCGACCATGGTCGGCAAGCCGATCAGGGCAGCACAGCCACCGGCCAGAACGATGTGGTCAACGCGGTTGAACTCGCTGCCGGCGTAGAAGAACTGCAACAGGCGGCTGATCTGCTGCACCGTCGCTTCCTTGAACGGCTCCAGCACTTCCACCTCGTAGCTCTCCGGCAAACCGCCCTGGCGCTTGGCCAAGCCTGCTTCCTCGTAGCTCAGGCCGTAGCGGCGCATCACCTCGTCGGTGAGCTGCTTGCCACCGAACACCTGTTCGCGGCTGTACAGGCTGCGGCCACCACGCAACACGTTGAGCGTGGTCATGGTTGCGCCAATATCGACCAGCGCCACCACGCCATCACTGGGTACAGCCAGCTCGCTGGCGACCAACGCAAAGGCGTTCTCGATCGCGAACGCCTCCACATCCATCACCTTGGCGGTCAGCCCACCCAGCTCCAGCGCGGACTGACGCAGCTCCACGTTCTCCGAGCGGGACGCGGCCAGCAGTACCTGCACCATTTCCGGATTGTTCGGTACTGGACCCAGCACTTCGAAATCGAGGTTCACTTCGTCGATGGGGTACGGGATGTAATTCACCGCCTCCAGCTCGACCTGTGCTTCCATCTCGCTCTCGTCCAGATCTGCCGGCATCGGGATCACCTTGGTGATCACCGCAGAGCCGGCAACAGCGGCGGCCGCCCCCTTGGCCTTGCTACCTGAACGCGCGACAGCACGACGAATCGCTTCGCCGACTGCTTCGACTTCGACAATGTTTTTCTCCACCACCGCATTCGGCGGAAGAGGTTCCACGGCGTAATGTTCCACGCGGAAACGGTTACCGCTGCGGGAAAGCTGAAGCAGCTTTACCGCAGTCGAACTGATGTCGACGCCAATGATGGGCGTCTGACTCTTTGGGATAAGCCCCACGGATTCTCCCCTGCCGACGGGCACTTGGACGCAAGTCTTGCGTCGGCGCATTAATAACGTTTTTTCAGCAAATGGCAACCACCCGGAATGCGAGACGCGATCTGCATCACGTCGCCCAGCTGTATCCCATTTGCTCTCCCCAGGACGCGGCCCCAGCCGCTCCCCTGCGTAATCTATACTCTGCGGCTACAAAAACCGCAATCGGGACTTCTGGATGCCACGTTTTCGTCGCTGGCTGCGTTGGCTGCTGGCCCTCTTTGTCGCCTTCTCCCTGGTCGGCGCAATCGCCATCGGCTCGCTCTATTACGTTGTCTCGTCCAAGCTCCCGGACGTACAGACGCTGCGCAATGTTGAATTGCAGGAGCCCATGTATGTCTATGATAATGAAGGGAAATTGATGGCGGTATTCGGCGAGACCCGCCGTTACCCGGTACAGATGAAGGACGTCCCGGAGCGCCTGAAGCAGGCCTTCCTGGCCACCGAGGACGCCCGTTTCTACCAACACGACGGCATCGACTACAAGGGCATTGCCCGCGCCGTATGGCTGATCGCGCGCACCGGATCCAAAGACGGTGTACCCGGTGGATCGACCATCACCCAGCAGGTTGCGCGGCAATTCTTCCTCAGCAGCGAGGTCAGCTACACCCGCAAGTTCGCCGAAATCCTGCTCGCCCGCAAAATCGAGAGCGAGCTGAGCAAGGACGAGATCTTCGAGCTGTACCTCAACAAGAGCTTCTTCGGTAACCGCGCCTATGGCATCGGTGCCGCCGCCGAGTACTACTACGGCAAGAAGCTGGGCGAGCTCGACCTGGACGAAATGGCCTCGCTGGCCGGCATCCCCAAGTTTCCCTCCAGCGGCAACCCGCTGAGCAACCCAGAGCGCGCGCGCCAGCGCCGCGACAACTACGTGCTGCAGCGCATGGCCGACCTGGGCTACGTCAGCCAGGCCGAGGCCGATGCGGCAAAGGCCGTGGCGATGCATGCCAGCCCGCATGAGCCGCCGGTGCAGGTCTATGCGCCCTACGTGGCCGAGCTGGTGCGCCAGGAAATGATCGCCAAATACGGCAGCGACGTGCTCAACAAGGGCTACCACGTCACCACCACCATCAATGGCCAGCTGCAGGAAGCCGCCAACACGGCGGTGCGCGATGGCCTGCACACCTATGACCACCGCCACGGCTGGCACGGCGTCGAACAGCACTTCGACGTCGCAGCCGATGCCGACAGCACCGCGCTGGCCCGGCACATCGCCGGCATCCCGACCCAATCGGGCCTGCAGGCCGCCGTGGTTTCGGCCACCCATGCCGACGGCAGCATCACCGTGGTGCTGGCCGACCGCAGCGAACTGGTGCTGCCGGTGGCGTCCAGCCGCTGGACCAACCGCAGCCCCGCCAAGCTCGCCACCCGCGGCGACATGATCCGCGTGCGCGCTGGCAGCAAGGAAGGCGAATGGCTGATCGACCAGATCCCGCGCGGTCAAAGTGCGCTGGTCTCGGTGGACGCTGAAAGCGGCGCGTTGCGCGCCCTCGTCGGCGGCTTCAGCTTTGCCGGCAACAAGTTCAACCGCGCCACCCAGGCACGCCGCCAGCCCGGCTCCAGCTTCAAGCCGTTCATCTATGCGGCCGCCTTCGACAAGGGCTTCAACCCGGCCTCGATCGTGCTGGATGCACCGGTGGTGTTCCGCGACCGTCGCGGCAAGACCTGGCAGCCGCAGAACGATGGCGGCGGCTTCCGCGGCCCGATGCGTCTGCGCGAAGCACTGGTGCAATCACGCAACCTGGTATCGGTGCGCCTGCTCGACAGCATGGGCGTGGACTATGCGCGCAAGTACATCAGCGAATTCGGCTTCCAGGAAGCCGAACTGCCGCCGAACCTGTCAATGTCGCTGGGTACCGCCTCGCTGACCCCGTTGTCGGTCGCCCGCGGTTACGCCGTGTTCGCCAACGGCGGCTCACGCGTGGACACCTGGGTCGTGGACGAAATCAAGGACCGCGATGGCAACGTGATCTTCAAGGAAAACCCGGCCATGGCCTGCCGCGGCTGCGGCGGCACCTCGACCGCAGGCGCGGCGCCCGTGAGCCAGGTGGTGGACGGCTTCAACTTCGGCGCCGAGGCGGCACCCGCTCCGGTTGCCGCCAAGCCGGCGGAAGCCAAGCCTGAGGCCATCGAGCCGGCAAAGCCGGTGAACCCGGACGCCCGCACTGCGCCGCGCGCCATCGACGAGCGCACCGCCTACCAGTTGGTATCGATGATGCGTGACGTGGTCCAGCGCGGCACCGGCACCGCAGCCAAGGTCCTGGGACGCGAAGACGTGGGCGGCAAGACCGGCTCCACCAACGACCACCGCGACGCATGGTTCTCCGGCTTCGGCGGCCCGCTGGCAACCACCGTGTGGGTCGGCCGCGACGACTTCCGCTCGCTGGGCTACCGCGAATACGGCGGCAAGGCAGCCCTGCCGATCTGGATCGACTACATGCGCGTTGCGCTGAAGGACGCTCCCATCGCCAGGAACGACCCACCGTCCGGCATGGTGCAGGCGACCATCAACGGCGCCACGGAATGGGTCAAGACCGAAGACCTGGATCGCGTGCAGGACTTCGACTTCGGCCAGCAGGACCACGCGACCAACGACGCCGCGTTCGACATCTTCTGATCAACCCAGCAGGCGGCGGGACGCAAGCCCCGCCGCCTGCCTACAATCGGGCCAGCACCCCCAAGGTCAGAGCCTGATGCCGTCATCGCCACCGCACTCCCTCCCGCGCAATGCCCGCGAACGGCAATTGATCGCGCAGGAGGCCGCCCGCTTGATCGCCGAAAGCGGCATCCATGACCTTGAACACGCCCGCCGCAAAGCTGCTGCAAGGCTCGGCATCGCCAGCGAAGCCTTGTGGCCGCGCCTGGGCGAGATCGAGCAGGCGCTGCGTGAGCATCAGTTGCTGTTCGCCTCCGGCAGCCAACCCGGCGCGCTGCACGAGCGGCGCGAATCTGCAGCGCAGGCCATGCAGTTCCTGCAGGCCTTCCAGCCACGCCTGGCCGGCGCAGTGCTGAGTGGACTTGCCACCGGCGACAGCCCGGTCATCCTGCACCTGCATTGCGATGATCCCGATGCCGTGCAGCGCTTTCTTCACGAACAGCGCATTCCTGCCGAGGCGCGCACCTGGTCGCTGCGTTTGGCGGGACATTCGTCAAAACAGCACTACCCAGGCTGCGAGTTCGCCGCCGATGGCATCGCCTTCGAACTGGTCGTGCTGCCCGAGGATGCACTGCGGCAGCCGCCTGTTTCAACGGACGACGGCAAGCCCCTGCCGCGCGCGACATTGGCGCAACTGCGGCAATTGCTGGCGCAGGAACAGCGGTAATGCCGAGCCATGCTTGGCAGACGCATTCCTGGTAAAGCCCTTGCCGAGCATGCCTCGGCACTACCGGGCATCTGTCTGCGCTTGTGGCAGCGGCGTAAGCCGCGACGCTGGCAATGCACGAAAAGCCGAAGAAGCTACCCCTCCCCAACCCTCCCCTTGCCTGCGGCAAAGGGAGGGAGCGTAGCGCCGAGCATGGCTCGGCACTACCGGGCATCCATTTGCGCTTGTGGGAGCGGCGTAAGCCGCGACGCTGGCGATGCACGAAAGGCCGAAGAAACCCCCTCCCAACCTCTCCCTTGCCTGCGGCAAAGGAAGGGAGCGCAGTGCCGAGCCATGCTCGGCAAAGGCATTCCCGGTAAAGCCTCTGCCGAGCATGGCTCGGCACTACAGGACACCCCTGTTTTTGCAGGAGTGGCGCACAAACAAAAACCCCGCCGAAGCGGGGTTTTTGTCGTGATGGAAGCGGCGCACTGCTGCGCCGTTGCCATTACTTGTAGTCGCGCACGTCGTGGCCGGTGTAGACCTGGCGCGGACGGCCGATCTTCATCTCCGGATCAACCTGCTGTTCCAGCCAATGCGATACCCAACCAGCGGTACGGCCCAGCGCGAACATGACGGTGAACATCTCGGTCGGGATGTTCAGTGCCTTGTAGATGATGCCGCTGTAGAAGTCGACGTTCGGATACAGCTTGCGGGCAACGAAGTACTCGTCCTGCAGCGCAGCCTGCTCCAGCTTGACGGCAACGTCGAGCAGCGGATCCTGCACGCCGAGCTGACCCAGCACCTGCTTGGTCATCTCACCGATGACCTTGGCGCGCGGATCGAAGTTCTTGTACACGCGGTGACCGAAGCCCATCAGGCGGAAGCCCGAGGTCTTGTCCTTGGCCTTGACCACGGCGGACTCGACGTTGTCGGCCGAACCGATCTCTTCCAGCATCTTCAGCACGGCTTCGTTGGCGCCGCCATGTGCCGGGCCCCACAGCGCGGTGACGCCAGCGGCGACCGATGCATACGGGTTGGCGCCGGTGGAGCCGACCAGACGCACGGTCGAGGTCGAGGCGTTCTGCTCGTGGTCGGCATGCAGGATGAACAGCAGGTCCAGTGCCTTGACCACGTCCTTGTTCAGGTCGTACTTGCCATCAGCCGACTCGAAGGTCTGCTTCAGGAAGCGGCTGACGTAGTCCAGCGAGGTGTCCGGCTTGTTGGCCGGCAGGCCAGCGCCGTGACGGTAGATCAGGGCCGACAGGGTCGGCACCTTGGCGATCAGACGCACTGCTGCCTGGCGGCGCTGCTCGGCATCTTCCAGGTCCAGCGAGGCGTGGTACTTGGCCGACAACTGCGCGATCGAGGCAGTCAGGATCGCCATCGGATGTGCGTCCTTGGCGAAGCTGCCGATCAAGGTGTTGATGGATTCATCAACGCCGGCTTCAGCGGTCAGTTCGGCTTCGAAAGCCTTCAGCTGGTCGGCGCTCGGACGATCGCCATTGATCAGCAGGTAGGCCACTTCGACGAAGCTGGACTTGGCGGCCAGCTGCTCGATCGGATAGCCGCGATACAACAGCACGCCGTTGTCGCCATCGATGTAGGTGATGGCCGACTTGCAGCTGGCGGTGGCGGTGTAGCCCGAGTCGTAGGTGAAGAGACCGGTTTCCTTGGTCAGCTTCGAGATATCGACACAGTTATTGCCCAGGACGGGTTTGACGACAGGCAGAACGACCGACTTGTCGCCGGCGTTGAGCGTGACCTGATCAAGATCGGACACAGTGTGCGCTCCTCAAGTGGAAGGCGCCTGTCCTGACGAAAGGGGTGCGGGCAGGCGCGTGAAGGAATTCCGCAGTTTTCCACTGCGGTTCCGACGATTATCGCACAGCAGCATTTGCAGTTTGCGAAGACAAAAGTCTTATAGCCGGAGTTTCCGCGCGACACAGCGTCGCACTGGCACAACCGCCCGATTCCGCAAGGGTTCAGCCGTACGACACGCAAGACAAAACAACGGCCGCGCAGGGCGCGGCCGTTGTCTGTGCAGCAACAACAATTCGATTAGCGCGCGTAGCGCTTCTGGAACTTGTCGATGCGGCCGCTGGTATCGATAACCTTGTGCTTGCCCGTGTAGAACGGGTGCGAAGCCGAGGAAATTTCAACCTTGACGAGCGGATACTCTTCGCCGTCTTCCCACTTGACCGTTTCCTTGGAGGACATGGTCGAACGGGTCAGGAACTTGAAATCAGAGGTCACGTCGTGGAAAACGACGTTGTGGTAATCAGGATGGATATCGGCCTTCATGGGCTCGCACCGTGTGGGCTGGTGGTCAAGACGGCCATTATAAGCACGGCTTGCCGCAACAGGCAAGTCGTGCTTACTGAACCATTCCCCCGGGGCCATTACTGGCCCAGCAGCGCCCCACGCACCTGGGCCTCGAAGCGGGCCTGGTCGTAGCCGATCAGCAGCGCCGTATTGTCCGGCACACCGGTCTGGCGGTTCCAGTCGACGATGGTGGCACCACGGGTACGGGTGCCGGTCAGTTCGATCGACAGCGGCCGTTGCTCAACCACCTTGCCGCCCTCCGGCTGCAGCGCCCAGGCCATCGCCAGCGCATCGGCGGCATACCAGCGCTCGCCGCGGCTGTCTTCCGACCACAGCCGGGTCTGGCGTGAGATCAGCTCGTAGAAACGCGCCTTGTCGGTATCTGCAGCAAGCCACTGTTCGACATCACGGTGCAGCAGACCGTGGGCGATGGTGGCCTCCCAGTCTGCGACTTCGATGAACGGGAACGAGGTGAAGACGATATGCGCCGATTCCGGATCGAAGGCGATATTGAACTCGGCGGCCGGGGTGATGTTGCCGTGCCCAGTGATCGCGCCGCCCATCACCACGAAGCGCTTCACGCGCTGCGGCAAGCTTGGGTCGAGCTTCAGCGCGAGCGCGATATTGGTCAGCGGACCCAGTGCCACCAGCAGCAATTCGCCTGCATATTGGTGCGACAGGCGCAGGATCGCCAAGGCCGCGTGTTCGGCCTCCACCTTGCGTGCAGCCAACGGCAGATCGACATCGCCAAAACCGTCGCGGCCATGCACGTGCGCGGCGTCTTCGGCCGGGTACACCAGCGGATCGGCGGTACCCGCGAACACCGGCACGTCTTCACGGCCCGCCACTTCGCACAGCTTCAGCGCGTTGCGCACGGTGTATTCGAGGCCGACGTTGCCCGCTGCCACTGTCAGCGCGACCACGTCGTGGCGCTCATCGGCAAAGGCCATCAGCAGTGCCAGCGCATCGTCCACGCCCGGATCAGTATCAATCAGCAACGGTATCTTCTTGCTCATCTTCTGCTTCACTTCTGGTTGGCCATGGAGTCTGTCACGGCCTCCATGACAGTGGAAGCACGCAATCAGGCCGATGCGTAGCGCACTGCCCCGCCAATCCAGCGGTTGACGATGCGATCAGCCAATTCCGGCGCATCGCTGAGCAGGCGTTCGGCCAGATCGTGCACAGTCGGCAACAGGCCCGCATCACGGGCCAGATCAGCCACGCGGAACGCGGCCAGGCCGGTCTGGCGGGTACCCAGCAGCTCACCGGGACCGCGCAGTTCCAGGTCCTTCTCGGCGATCAGGAAGCCGTCGGACGTCAGCCGCATGGTTTCCAGGCGCTCGCGCGCCATCGCCGACAGCGGTGCCTGGTACATCAGCACGCAGCTGGATGCGGTTGCACCACGGCCGACGCGGCCGCGCAGCTGGTGCAGCTGGGCCAGGCCCAGGCGTTCGGCGTTCTCGATGATCATCAACGAGGCATTGGGCACATCGACACCGACTTCAATCACGGTGGTGGCGACCAGCAGATCGGTCTCGGCCTGCTTGAAGGCGCGCATTGCTGCCTGCTTCTCCGCCGCCTTCATGCGTCCATGGACCAGACCGATGCGCAACTCGGGCAGTTGCGCCGACAGCGTCTCGAAGGTCGTCTGTGCGGCCTGCGCATCCATGCGTGCATTGCCGGGGCCAGCGTCTTCTTCGCTCTCTTCGATCAGCGTGCAGACCCAATACACCTGCCGGCCCTGCTGGCAGGCGATGCGGATGCGTTCGACCAGTTCCGGCCGACGCTCGGCGCTGATGGCGATGGTCTGCACCGGCGTGCGACCAGGCGGCAGTTCGTCGATGGCCGATACATCCAGATCCGAATACGCCGCCATCGCCAAGGTGCGCGGGATAGGCGTGGCGGTCATCACCAGCTGATGCGGCACTACACCGGCCGTTGCGCCCTTGTCGCGCAGGGCAAGCCGCTGGTGCACGCCGAAGCGGTGCTGCTCATCGACGATGGCCAGTGCCAGATCGTTGAACACGACGCTGTCCTGCATCAGCGCATGGGTGCCTACCACCACTTGTGCATGGCCGCTGGCAACATCCTCCAGCACCTTGGCGCGGGCCTTGCCGGTGACCTTGCCGGCCAGCCAGGCCACGCGCACATCCAGCGGTTCCAGCCAGCTGCGCAGATTGTTCAGGTGCTGCTCGGCCAGCAGCTCGGTGGGTGCGGCCAGCGCGACCTGTTTGCCGCGTTCCACTGCCAGCATCGCGGCCAACGCCGCGACTACGGTCTTGCCCGAGCCAACGTCGCCCTGCACCAGCCGCAACATTGGATGGGCGCGGGCCAGGTCTTTGCGGATCTCGTCGAATACGCGCTGCTGCGCGCCGGTCAGCTTGAACGGCAAGGAGTCGCGCAGGGCTTTGACCAGGCCGTCGCGGCCACGCAGCGACGGCGCGCGATGTTGCTGCAGGGCGATGCGCTGGCGGCGCAGGCTGAGGTGGTGTGCCAGCAGTTCCTCCAGCGCCAAGCGGCGCTGCGCCGGATGCGTACCCGCTCCAAGGGCACCGATATCGGCATCGGCCGGCGGCCGATGCATGGTCAGCATGGCTTCGCGCAACGACGGCAGGCCCATGCCGGCGAGCAAGGCCGGCGGCAGCAGTTCCAATGCGGCCGCATCGGGCAAACGATCCAGTGCCTGTCCGATCAACTTGCGCAGGCTGGCCGGGCCGATGCCCTCCACTGCCGGGTACACCGGATCCAGTACCGCGCCCAACGCGGCGCCTTCGCCATCACCGAGCACGTGATAGCTCGGATGCACGATCTCCAGCCCATTCTGGCCCGCGCGCGGTGTGCCATAGGCGCGCAGACGACGGCCGACGGCGAACTGCGACACCTGCGCAGCGCGGAAGTGGAAGAAACGCAGCACCAGGGTGGCGCCGGAATCGTCGCTGATCGCCACCCGCAGCACCGGCCGATAACGGAAGCCTCGCTCCACTGCCTCCACCCTGCCCTCCACCTGCGCGGCCATGCCCGCCTTCAAGGCGCGGATCGGCAGCAGCGTGGTGCGGTCCTCGTAGCGCAGCGGCAGGTGCAGCCACAGGTCCTGCAAACTGGTCAGCCCGCGCGCTTCCAGCTTGGCTGCCACCCGTGGCCCGACCCCGGCCAGGCGGCTCAGTGGTTCGGTGGAAAGATCGAGGGTGGCGAGGTCACGGCGTGCAGACATTGCATAAGGATGCCGTCATGCGCTGCAAACAGAAACCCCGGCTTGGTTGGACGCCGGGGTTTCCTACTCCCCAAGTGTTGGTTTACCGCTGATTTGTCGATTGGCGCCTTGGTGCGGTAGCTCTACGTGGCGCGCAGGCCCTCACCCCCAAACCCCTCTCCCGCAGGCGGGAGAGGGGAGCCCTTTGCGCAGGCGACTCTGCTAGAACTTCACGGTCATTTCCAGGCCGTAGGTGCGGGGATCGGTGATGGTTGCGCCGACTACGCCCAGCGGATCGCGCCCGTAGGTGTTCAGGCCGCGGACGTACTGCTTGTCGAACACGTTGTTGGCGTAAACCGCCCAGTTCCAGTGCTTCAGCGGCGAGGTCCAGCCGATGCGCACGTCGGTGCGCTGCTGTGATTCACCGATGTTGAGCACCTTGCTGATGCCGCAGTCACCCTGCAGGTCGGAACCTGCGTTGCAGCGCTGCGCGCCACGGTAGGCGTGGCGCAGCGAGAAGCGCAACTGGCCGTTGCCGCCAAGGTCGGCGACGTAGACCGCACCAGCCGAGGCCGTGAAGCGCGGTTCGCCGGTCGGTGCACCGTCAAGATCCACACCTTCGGGTGTCACGTAATTCTTGTACTTGGAATCGATCCATTCGGCCGCCGCATCCAGAGTCAGACCATCGGTGACCTTCCAGCGCATGTCAAAGTCCACGCCAGTGGCCTGCAGGTCGCTGGTGTCGAATACATAGACCGGGATATCGACCGGATTGTTCGGATCCGGATCGATCAGGCGGATCGCCTGCCGGTTGTCGTACTGGTAGTGGAAGACAGAGACGTTGTAGGAGAAGCGATCGAAGCTCTGCTTCAGGCCGACTTCCAGATTCCACACATCCTCGTTCTCGAACGCCGGACCGATCTGCAGCGCGTTGAAGCCACCGGCCTTGTAGCCCTTGGCCAGCGAGCCGAACACCATGGTGTCGTCATTGAGGTGGTAGTCGACGACGAAGCGCGGGCTCCAGTCGCTCCAGCTCTTCTTGTCGCGCACCAGCTTGCCCTTGTTGACCATGGCCGGCGGGTCGATGAAAGCCATGTCGAAGGTCAGCAGCTCGCGGGTGATCGGGATGCCCATGCCGGCCAGCGCCTGGAAGAAGCCCAGCGCCTCCAGCGTGCCGAGCTTGGCTTCGAGGCCGGGCGCATTGCGCGGCGTATTGAGCCAGGTGAAGTCCTTCTCGTCGCGGGTGTAACGCAGGCCGAAGGTCAGGTTGAGGCGATCGGTAGCCTTCCAGATCACATCACCGAAGGCGGCGTACGAGGTGGTGCCCAGCGTGTTGCTGAAGCGCTCGTTCCATTTCTCGCCGACCAGCGAAATCGGGATGCCGTTCATCTGCGCCAGCATCGAGGTGAAGTTGAACAGGCTGCCATCGGGAATGCCGAGCTGATAGGCCACGCCCATGTTGCGGATGATGTTGTCCACCGCCTCGGTATTGGTGTTCACCTCGCTGGTCTGGCGTGCGTCCTCGTTGAAGTAGCTGGCACCGGCGACCCAATCGAAGCGTTCATTGCTGCCGGAGAACTTGAACTCCTGGTAGAAGGTCTCGTTGTTCTCGGTGTTCTTCGAGTCCACGTACAGGTCGAAACGGTTGGTGCCGTCTTCCTCGGTGTGGTTGGTGGAGTCGTACTTGCGCCAGGAGCTGGTGGAGGTGAAATTGCCCCAGGACAGCGCGTGGTCGATGATCAGGCTGACGCCGTCGAAGGTGCGCCACTCGGCATTGTCGGCATCGCTGTAGGTCTTGATCTTGCGCGGGTCCAGATAGTCGTCCGGATCCACCGGTACTGGCGGCCGCGCCGGATAGGCCGGCAACGGCACGATGCCGGTGGTGACGCGGCCGTTCTGGTCCAGGCTTTCGTGGTCCCAGGTGATGTAGGCGGTGGTGTTGTCGCCGAAGCGGCTCTGCCAGGCTGCGCGGGTGGCCCAGACGTTCTCGCCGCCCAGGTCCTTGCCGGTGGCGCCGTCCTGGAACCAACCGTCACTGGTGTTGATCAATGCATTGAAGCGCAGCGCCGAGTTGTCACCGGTCGGGATGTTCCACATCGCATCGGCGTACTTCTTGCCGTAGTTGCCGACGCGCACGGTGGCGCGCGCCTCGGTCTCAGCCTGCGGGCGCCGGGTCACCAGCGAGATCGCACCGGCAGCGGTATTGCGTCCGAACAAGGTGCCCTGCGGGCCCTTCAGCACTTCGATGCGTTCCACATCGACGAAGGGCAGCAGTACGCCGCCGCCTCGCCCGCCGTAGACGCCGTCAACGAAGATGCCTACGGCCGGATCGGTACCGATACCGAAGTCGTCGGTCTCCACTCCGCGCAGCCGGAACGATGGCTGGGTCGGCTGCACCGCGCTGATCACCAGTCCCGGCACCAGCGAGTCGATGTCGCCAAGATTCTCGGCGGCCACGTCGTTGAGCAGGTTCTGATCGACTACCTGCAGTGCGATTGGTACATCCTGTATTTCCTGCTGCCGGCTCTGCGCGGTGACAGTGATGCGATCAAGCGTGGTGGCAGCATCCTCCGTCGCCGACTGTGCCATTGCCGGGGCAACCGCCCCCACCACCATCAGCCCGGCCAAGGCCCGCTGCAGTCCGACTACCAGATTCCGTTGCTTCACTCGCATCGCGTTCTCTCCCACGCAGTGAGGTGTATGCCGGCGTCAGACCGCCGGCGGGCCCGTGTTGCCGGGCTGGCCTTCGCCAGCCGTGTCGCAGTTTGTTTCCAGCGCGTTGATCCATTCCCGGATCAAGGTCACGCCTTCGCTGTGCACCACCGCCCGCCCAACCTCGGGCATCATCACCGCAGGGTCATCACTGTCCATGCGGTAGGCGATGATCGATGCATCCGCATCGCCCGGCTGGATGTCGTAGCGGCGGTTGCCAGTGCCCTTGCCCGCTGCAATCGGCTGCTTGCACATGCCCAGCTTCAGGTGATCCCGGGTGGGTGCGTCCAGCCACAGGCCGGAGGTGATGGCCGGGCCGGTGCGGCTATGGCAATGGCCACAATTCACGTCCAGATAAGCACGTGCACGCGCCTCCAGCGGCGCGGCGGGATCAGTGGCATCGGCCGCGCGTGGCAGCTGTGCCGGTGCAGGCAGGTCTTTCAGATAGCCGAGTTTGACCAGATGCGCGAGCTGGTTTTCGTGGCCGCTGAGGTAGTCGAAATCGCGATTGAGGTTGCGTGCCTTGGGGCCGATCGGCAGCAGCTTGCGCGAGCGGTTGTCGGTGATATGGCAACCACCGCACTGGTTCTGGTCCGGCACCTGGTACGCAAGTGCTTCACGCGAGCCATCCGCGGCAACCAGCTCCAGATCCACGCTGGCGCCGGTGCGTTGCAAGGTCGCCTCGGTCTGCTGCGGGTTCCAGACATAGGGCAAGGCCACCCAGCCTTCCTTGCGGTGGACCAGCAGCCGGGTCTCGATCAGCCGCACCTTGGACAGGTCAAGGCTCTCCTCATGCAACGAGGACTGCGAAGGCGGCGTACGCGCCACCGACGTCCCATCACCGACACCGGTGGCCGGCAGCGGATAGTAGAAGGTCTTGCTGAGGATGGTGCCGACCGGGAAGTCGAAGGCGTGCTCTGGCTGGTAGCCGGCGGCCTGACCCCTCGGCATCCATACCGTGCGCAGCTTGTGCGCGTAATCGCTGAACAGCGGTGTGTTCAGGTCGTACGGTACGACGCCTTCATTGAGTGTCAGTTTGCCATCGCGGATGTGCAGCACATGCCACTCATCCAGCGTCGCCGGCTGGCCCTGCTCGAAGAAATGCACCGCAGCCGGTTTGCCGCAGCCCACCAGCATCAGCAGGGCGCTGAACAGCACGATCACCCGCACCATCAGATTGCGCATGCCAGGACCTCAACCACGCTTCAGATCGATGGCCGGCAGGCGCGGCAGATCGCATTCAAATGGCGTGGCGTCCTTGCTCGGGTTCTTGTAACCGCCAGGACCATCGGCGTTGACCACGCCACTGACATTGCGCAGGCAGATCTGTGGGCCAAGCTTCACCCCGTCCACCACCCGCTCCTTGTTGTAGTAGCCATCCCACAGCACGTCCGGGAAGTTGCCGGTCAGGCCATACATCGCCACTTTCAAGGCCTTCAGATCCAGTCCGTCGGGGGAGTCGCCGCCGCCGGACAAGGTGTTGTTGTGGATGTAGATGCGTTCCGGATACGGATCAAAATTGGGCGAGGCGCTGCTGTCCTTGTAGCCGGTGGAATACACGCTGGAAACAATGATGTTGGTGGTGGCGTTGTCGCGCACCTCGTTGTCGAAAACCTCGATGTCATCGTTGGAGTTGATGACGATGCCCGAGCCGGCCGGGACGCTGGCCACCGGCGTGCCCTTGGCACCGAAATTCTCGTGGTTGTTGGCGATGACCTTGTTGTTGAACACGCGGATATTGCCGCCCTGCTGCGACAGGCCCGGCATGTTGAACACCAGGATGCCGCCGGTGTTGCCGGTGGCGACGTTGTCGTACACGTCGGCGTTGCGGGTGTTCTCGACTTCGATACCGGCCACGTTCTGCTCGGCACGGCTGTTGCGCACGATCACCCCATCGGACTGGCCAACATAGATGCCAGCATCGGACGCGCCGATGGAAATGGTGTTCTCGATCAGTACGTTTTTGGTCAGTACCGGGTAGATGCCATAGGCGCCGTTCTTGGTGCTGGGGCCGCCGGTCCACTGCACCTTTACGCCACGGATGGTGATGTTCTCCGACTCGCTGATCTTCAGCCCGTCGCCCTTGGAGTCCTCGATGGTGAGGTTCTCAATGGTGAAGTTGTCGCCGTTGACCAGCAGCCCTTCGGCACCGGCCTTCTGCCCCTTGAAGCTGAGCACGGTCTGGTCCATGCCGGCACCACGGATGGTCACGCCGTCGGCGCGCAGGCTCAGGCTGCGCTCGAACTGGTGGCGACCGGCCGGGATGTCGATCACGTCGCCGGGCTTGGCGTCGAGCAGGCGCTCCTGCAGCGTGGCCGCGAATGCCCCGTCGGCCGCAGCCACGCTTGGTGCCTGTTCGGCCTGCTTCTGGCAGCCGACGACCATGACGGCCAAGGTGGCGGAAACCGCCCAGGTGATGCTGCGCTGCATGACGTGCTCCCATACGGTGGCAGATGTTGGGCGCAGTCTGGCCTTCAGGCAGTGTTCACGCGAAGGGCAAGAACGGCATACTTGGGGGGGCAAAGCGGACAAGCTGGAGGGGCTTGAATGCATCGCAGGATCAGCGGCGGCGACCGCCTGAGCATCGCCAACGTTCCAACCAACATGCTCTGTGGCCTGTTGCTGCTGGCCGAGCAACGCGGCGTCAGCAGCGACAACTGGTTCAATGGGCTGCAATTGAGCGCCGCGCAGCTCAACGATCCCAGTGCCCGCATTTCCTACCGGCAGGCAATCGAGGTGATACGCCGCGCCCTGCCCACCTTCCCCATCGACGGGGTCGGCCTGGCCATGGGCGGCAACCAGAACGGTGGCAACTTCGGCCTGCTCGGCTTGGCGATGAAGACCGCACGCACGTTTGGCGACGCGGTGCGGATAGGGCTGGATTACCAGCGCAACCTCGGCCCGCTGATGAGCCTGGCCCTGGAAGACGGCGGCAGCGACAGCCTGGCCATCGTCGCCACCGCGCCGGATGAAGCCAACGACCTGCTGCAGTTCCTCTGCGAGGAGATGTTCTCCAGCATCGTGATGCTGGGCCGCGAACTGGCAGGCAACGCGTTCAGCCCGCTGCGGCTGGAACTGGGCTACCCGGCACCGGCCTGCATCGACCAGTACCAGGCCTTGTTCCGCTGTGAGCTGCGCTTCAACCAGCCACGCCACGCCTTGGTATTGGAGCAGCGCTGGATGCAGCTGCCGTTTGCCAGCTACAACCCGGTGACGTCGCAGCAGGCGCTATCGATGTGCCACGCGCAACTGGCAACGCTGGCCTCGCGCGGCGAAACCACTGCTGCGGTCGAGCGCCAGCTGCGGCCACGGCTACGTGACAACCCGCAGATGAGCGAAATCGCGCTGGCCCTGCACCTGAGCGAGCGCACCCTGCGCCGGCAATTGGCCGACGAGGAAACCAGCTTCAGCGAGGTCCACGATCGCGTGCGCACCGAGCGCGCATTGGAACTGCTGCAGGACCCGGAGCTCGCGGTTGCCGCGATCGGCAACCAGCTGGGCTTCAACGACGCGCGCGAGTTCCGCCGCGCCTTCAAGCGCTGGACCGGGCAGACCCCGAGCGGAACCCGTTTGCCGCCAAACTGAAACGCAGATGCCCGGTTTCCCGGGCATCTGCTTCACCACCGGATCCGCGCTGCGGATCAGTCGATGATCATGATCGCGTCGACTTCGAACGCGGCGCCCTTCGGCAGGCCCGACACTTCGATGGTCGAACGGGCCGGGAACGGGGCCTGGAAGTACTCCTGCATGACCGCATTGACCTTGGCGAACTCGCCCAGGTCGGTCAGGTACAGGCCAAGGCGCACCATCTTGTCCAGCGAACCACCAGCTTCCTCGGCCACGGCCTTGAGGTTGTCGAAGGCGCGACGGGCCTGCGCGGTGACGTCGCCAGCGACGATTTCACCGGTCGCCGGGTCCAACGGAATCTGGCCGGAGAAATACACGGTGTTGCCGGCGCGCACGGCCTGCGAGTACGGGCCGATGGCGGCCGGGGCATTGGCGGTGTTGATGATCTGGCGGGACATGGACAGCTCCAGTCTGGAAAAGGTGGGCCATTGTAGCGTCGCCAGCTTGGCGGGCAGCTGACTGGGCTGGCCTTGGTCAAAAAATCACCACCAGATTGAAAGCACTGCGGCACAAGGCCTGCCGAGGTTTATCCACAGCTTGTAGGCACCACAGGGCACAGCCTGTGTGGATAGCCGGATGCAGGTAGAGCCGAGCCATGCTCGGCTGGAGCTTGCCCGGCAAAATTCAAATGAATTTGTGGGAGCGGCGTAGGCCGCGAAGTCGGCAGTCCATCCGACTGGCAGACATGACCACCGATTCATCGATACCAGCTTCGCGGCTCACGCCGCTCCTACAAGTGCCTATGCCTTATCGGCAAAGCCCCTGCCGAGCATGGCTCGGCACTACAGTGGATCCATCCACAGGTCGTGGACAAAATATCACCATGTTTTGCAGAGGTCCGCAGCGCAAGGGCTGCGCGGCCTTATCCACAGCTTGTGTATGCAGCAGGACACAGTCTGTGTGGATAGCGCTCCATGCTGCACTTGTAGGAGCGGCGTCAGCCGCGAAACAGATGATCCGGCAGATTGCAGGCGACTCCATGATTCGGGCGATGTCAGCTCTGCGGCTTACGCCGCTCCCCCAAGTGCCCCTACCCTATCGGTAAAGCCCCTGCCGAGCATGGCTCGGCACTACGCGGCCGCTTCGGCCTGCGCGGTTGGGTTGGGGGTTGGCTCGCCGATCCGGCGCAGCGTGTTGCGGTCGGTATGCGCGAAAGGTTCGCTACGGTCCGGAATGACCAGCATCGTTTCCTGTTCGTAGGACCAGCTGCCGTCGTCATTGATGGTGACTTCGATCTCGTAGCTTTCGGTACGGAACGCATGTTCGAGAAACGGGTTGGAGCTGATGCCATTGGTGGTTGAGCCGCGCTCGGCGCGCAGGCGGAAGCGCTTCGCATCGGGCGCCGCCTTGCCAACCGCCATCGCGGTCTGCCCGCGTGGGATGGTCAACGTCTGGATCACCGTACCGGTCGCCGGCTCCCACAGCCAGTAGCCGACCTGATCGTGGAAGGTCTCCACTTCACCGGGCTTGTGGATGCGTGTGTGATAACGCAGCCCGTAGAACAATTGCGGGCCATTGGGCTGCGCGTCGATCGGCTGCAGTTCGACGTGCTCGATGAAAGCCTGCCGCTCGGGGCCATCGGCCTTGGGATTGACGTCCATGCCGCGCTCGCCGATCCAGATGCCGGCCATCGGCGCCAGCGGCCCGAGGTTGGCCTGCGTATCGGTATCGGCAGTGGGTTCGGTATAGATGTCTTCCGGGAACGTCGTCATGAGGTACAGCCATGTGGGTATCCCGTCCATGGTACGCAGAACACGCTGCAGGCTCACCTCCACCTGTCCACAAGTGATGGACAAAATATCACCATGTTTTGCAGAGGGCCGTGGCACAAGGGCTGCGCGGCCTTATCCACAACTTGTGTATGCAGCAGGACACAGTCTGTGTGGATAGCGGAATACAGGTAGCGCCGAGCCATGCTCGGCTGGGGCTCTATCGAAAAGCCAGCTGTGGCTTTTTGTAGGAGCGGCGTAAGCCGCGAAGCTGATGGTTCAACAGATTGCAGGCAGTTCGGCGATCCCTGCTACGCCAGCTTCGCGGCTCACACCGCTCCTACAACAATGTCGGCAAGGCCCCTGCCGAGCATGGCTCGGCACTACGGCGGCTTGCCCACAGCGCGTGGACAAAATATCACCACGTTCTGCAGAGGACCGTGGCACAAGGGCTGCGATGCCTTATCCACAGCTTGTATATGCAGCAGGACACAGTCTGTGTGGATAGCGGAATACAGGTAGCGCCGAGCCATGCTCGGCTGGGGCTCTATCGAAAACCAGCTGTGGGTTCTGTAGGAGCGGCGTCAGCCGCGAAGCCAATGGTTCGGCAGATTGCAGGCAGTCCCGCGATTTCGGCTGTGCCAGCTTCGCGGCTGACGCCGCTTCGAAAAATTACCGGTGACGCCCCTGCCGAGCATGGCTCGGCACTACATTGGGGCATTGGGGCATTTGCCGAGCATGGCTCGGCACTACCTTATTGGCGGCGAACGGACTGCACTACCTGCAGGCGGCGCAGGCGACGCATTACTTCGGCCAGGTGGTTGCGGTCGCGGACCTGGATGTTGAAGCACAGCACCGCGGCATTGAAATCGCGGTCCAGGTAATCCACCCGCTCGATGTTGGAATGGCTATGGGCAATCGCGGCGGCCAGCTGCGCCAGCACGCCGGTGCCGTTCTCCACCTCGACCACCAATGCGGTGTCGTAGTCGCCGACCACGCTGGTATCCCAGCCAATCGGCACCCAGCGATCCGGCGTCTTGCGCAGTTCGGCCAGGTTCGGGCAATCCAGTCGATGCACGACGATGCCCTTGCCGGCGGTGTGGTAGCCCATGATGTCGTCGCCCGGAATCGGCTGACAACAGTTGGCAAAGCTGACCACGCCACGCTCGCTGCCGTTGATCAGGATCTTTTCCTGGGCACGATGGGTGACGCCGCTGGCGCGTAGTTCGGCATACGACATCAGTGCTTGCGCAGCCTGGGTAGGCATCCAGTTGCCCAGCGCCACATCGGCCAGGAAGGCCTCCAGCCGCGGGTAACGGTGTTCGTTGAGGAAGGCATCCAGCCGCCCCTTGGGCAGCCGCTCGATCGAGCTGTCCATCGCTTCCAGCGCGCGGTCGAGCATGCTGTGGCCGAGCTGCACGGCGTCCTCGTGCTCCAGCTGCTTGAGCTGGTGACGGATGGCGGTACGTGCCTTGCTGCTGACCACGAATTCCAGCCACTGCGGCTTGGGCGAGGCCGAGCGTGCAGTGATGATTTCCACCGTCTGCCCGCTGACCAGGCGCGTGCGCAGCGGCACCAGCTTCTTGTCCACGCGCGATGCCACCGCGCGGTTGCCCACGTCGGTGTGCACGGCATAGGCGAAATCCAGCGCGGTGGAATTGCGCGGCAGCGCCAGGATCTTGCCCTTGGGGGTGAACAGGTAGACCTCGTCCGGGAACAGATCGACCTTGACGTTGTCCAGGAACTCCAGCGACGAACCAGCAGTGCGCTGCGAATCGATCAACTCGACGATCCAGGCATGCGCCCTGCTCTGCGCGCTGTTGGGGCCGTCGCCACCGAACTTGTAGGTCCAGTGCGCGGCAACACCGCGCTCGGCGATCAGGTCCATCTCCTCGGTGCGGATCTGCACCTCGATCGGCGAGCCGTACGGCCCGAACAGCACCGTGTGCAGCGACTGGTAGCCGTTGGCCTTGGGAATGGCGATGAAATCGCGGAAGCGCCCGTCCAGCGGTTTGAACGCGGCATGCACGCCGCCCAATGCGTGGTAGCAGTTGGGCACGTTGCGCATCACCAGGCGGAAGCCGAACACATCCATGACCTGGTCGAAGCTTTTGTTCTCCTCGCGCATCTTGGTGTAGATGCTCCAGGGCGTCTTGATCCGGCTGATCAGGCGGTGTTCCAGCCCTTCGCGCGCCAGGCGCTGCGACAGCTGTACTTCCACCTGCGCCATCGACTCACGGCGCACCACCGGCTGGCTGCGGATGTGTTTCTCGATGATGGCGTGGCGCCACGGGTACAGCGCGCGGAAGCCGAGGTTCTGCAGCTCGGACTTGATCAGGTTCATGCCCAGGCGCTGGGCGATGGGCGCGTAGATATCCAGCGTTTCGGTGGCGATGCGGCGCCGCGCCTCGGCACTCTGCGCACCCAGGGTGCGCATGTTGTGCAGGCGGTCAGCCAGCTTGATCATGATCACGCGCAGGTCGCGCGACATCGCCAGCAGCATCTTGCGGAAGCTCTCCGCCGCTGCTTCCTGACGGTCGCGGAACTTGAGCTTGTCCAGCTTGGTGACGCCCTCGACCAGATCGGCCACGGCCTGGCCAAACTCGGCAGCCAGCTCCTCGCCGGTGAGCGGGGTGTCCTCGATGGTGTCGTGCAGGATCGCTGCGATCAGTGTTTCAACATCCAGGCCGAGCTCGGCCAGGATGCGCGCCACCGCCACCGGATGGGTGATGTAGGGCTCGCCGGATTTGCGGGTCTGGCCGGCGTGCGCGGCCGCCCCGACCTCCCAGGCACGACGCAGCAGCGGCAGCTGCTCGGTGGGGAGGTAGCTGGCTGCGCGTTCGAGTTGCAGTACGTAATCAGGTACCACCCCGCCCGCGGGCGTGGCTACCTGGGCGGAAGGGCCTGGGTTCATGGCAGAAGACTATGCCAGCAGGCGTTCCACGGCAATTCCTACAACGCAAACAGCCCGCTTTTGGCGGGCTGTTTGCAGACAACATCAATCGATGCCAGAGAGGCGATCAATCGTCGTTCTTGGACATGTCTTCGTCGGCGACCACTTCAGCGGCTGCCCATTCCAGTGCTTCACGCTCGATGCGCTCGCGCTCGGACTTCTCGACTTCCTCGATCAGCTCGTTGTCGATGCGACGGGCAGCGATTTCGCGCAGCGCCAACACGGTCGGCTTGTCCTCGCTCTCGCTGTTGTCGATCGTCGCCTGGACACCATTGGCCAGCTGACGGGCGCGCTTGGACGCCATCATGACCAGCTCAAAACGGTTGTTAACGACTTCCAGGCAATCTTCTACGGTAATGCGGGCCATGCGGGCTCCCGGCGACCTGCAACGGCCGCTCGATCGAATGAGGGAAAGGGGATGGATTGTAGGGGCAGACCGGTCCTGGAATCAAGTCAAGGCCTGAACAGCCCCTTGCGGATCAACCACTTGCTCAGTTTTCAGGGGCCAGCAGCGAGGCGATCAGCTCGCCGTGGCGGCGCTGCTGGGGTTCGCAGCGCAGCCGGCTGGCGGCGAAGATCGAGCACATTTCACCAACGGCGGTGTCGAAATCCTCGTTGATGATGACGTAGTCGAACTCGTCGTAATGCAGCATTTCCTCGCGCGCGGCGGCCAAACGCTGGGCCATGACCGCCTCGCTGTCCTGGCCACGCTTGCGCATGCGCTCGTCCAGCGCCTGCCGCGACGGCGGCAGGATGAAGACGCTGACCGCGCCCGGCACCTTCTCGCGTACCTGCCGCGCACCCTGCCAGTCGATCTCCAGCAGCACGTCCTTGCCGGCCGCCAGCTGCGGTTCCACCGACTGCCGGGCCGTACCCTTCCAGTCGCCATGCACCAGCGCGTGCTCGAAGAAATCGCCGGCGGCAATCATCTGCTCGAACTCGGCGGCGGGGACGAAGTGGTAGTGCTTGCCGTTCACTTCGCCCGGGCGCATGGCCCGCGAGGTGAAGGAGATCGACAGCGAGATGTGCGGGTCACGCGCCAAAGTGGCGTTGACGATGCTGCTTTTGCCGGCCCCGGACGGGGCAGCGACGATATAGAGGGTGCCACGCATGCGGTGGGCCAACGTCGGAATGGCCCGGCATTGTACCGGCGTGGGCGGGTCTGTGCAGGATCGAGGGGTGATGGGCCCCAAGGGTCCGGTAGGAGAGGCTCCACCTGTAGAGCCGAGCCATGCTCGGCTTGGGCGTTACCTGTAGTGCCGAGCCATGCTCGGCAGGGCATTACCAGCAAGGCCTCTGCCGAGCATCGCTCGGCACTACCCTTTACTCGATGTTCTGGACCTGCTCGCGGATCTGGTCGATCAGCACTTTCAGCTCGACGGCGGCGTTGGAGGTGCGTGCATCCACCGACTTGGAGCCCAGGGTGTTGGCTTCGCGGTTGAACTCCTGCAGCAGGAAGTCCAGGCGGCGGCCGACCGGCTCGCGCTGGCGCAGCACGCGGCGGATTTCCGCGATATGGCTGTCCAGGCGGTCCAGCTCCTCATCCACGTCGAGCTTCTGCAGCCACATCACCAGCTCCTGTTCCGCCCGGCCCGGATCAACCGGGTGCGGCAGGTCGGCCAGGCGTGCGGCCAGCTTGACCCGCTGCCCCTCGCGGATGGCTGGGATCAGCTCGCGGACTTCACCGGCAATGCGTTCGACCGAATCGACGCGCTCACTGATTGCCGTGGCCAGCTTGTCGCCTTCGCGCTCGCGCGCCTGCACGAAGCTGGTGACGGTCTCTTCCAGCAAGGCCAATGCTTCGGCATGCAGGGCGGCACTGTCGGTCGCCTCGGCGCGCAGCACGCCGGGGTACTGCAGCAGGTCGGTGAAGCCCACCTGCATCCCGGGGAAGCGGCTGTGCAGGCGCTGCGCCAATTCAGACAGCTGATCCACCAGCACCTCGTTGACGGCCAGCGAGGTGGCGGCTTCCGGTGCCCGCAGGCGCATCACCAGGTCGAGCTTGCCGCGACTGACCCGGGCGGCAACGCGCTCGCGCAGCTGCGGCTCCAGCGCACGCAAGTCCTCGGGCAGACGCACGCCCACTTCAAGGAACCGGTGGTTCACCGAGCGCAGTTCGCAGCCCAGGGTGCCCCACGCGGTGATGCGTTCGCCGCCGGCATAGGCGGTCATGCTCCGAATCATGTGCTTTCCGATGTGTTTCAAAGGGCGAATGGTACCCTAGCCACCTCTGGACGCTGGTGCATCCACCACCCAGACGCCCGCCAGATCAACTCGTACTAACCGGATTCCCCATGACCTTCTCCCGTCCCAGCGGCCGCCAGGCCGATCAGATGCGCACCGTCACCATCGAGCGTTCCTTCACCCGCCATGCCGAAGGCTCGGTGCTGGTGAGCTTTGGCGACACCCGCGTGCTGTGCACCGCCAGCGTCGAGAACCGGGTACCCGGCTTCCTGCGTGGCAAGGGCGAAGGCTGGGTCACCGCCGAATACGGCATGCTGCCGCGCTCCACCCATACCCGCTCCGACCGTGAAGCCGCACGCGGCAAGCAGGGTGGCCGCACCCTGGAAATCCAGCGCCTGATCGGCCGCACCCTGCGTGCCTGCATCGACCGCAACGCGCTGGGCGAACGCACCATCACCCTGGACTGCGACGTGCTGCAGGCTGACGGTGGTACCCGCACCGCCGCCATCACCGGCGCATACGTCGCCCTTGTGGACGCGGTGAACCTGCTGATGAAGCGCGGCGAGATCAAGCGCAACCCGCTGTTCGGCGCGGTAGCTGCGGTGTCGGTTGGCGTCTACAAGGGCCAGCCGGTGCTGGACCTGGATTACCCCGAAGACAGCGACTGCGATACCGACATGAATATCGTCATGAATGACGGCGGCGGCTTCATCGAGCTGCAGGGCACGGCCGAGGGCCACGCCTTCCGCCGCGAGGAACTGGACGCGCTGCTGGTGCTGGCCGAAAAGGGCATCCGCGAGCTGTTCGACGCCCAGCAGGCGGCATTGGCATCGGCATGAACCGGCGCCTCGCCCTGGTCACCCTCGTCGTCGCCGATTACGACGAAGCCATCGCCTGGTACACCGGCAAGCTCGGCTTCCAGCTGCTGGAGGACCTGGACCAGGGTCGCAAGCGCTGGGTGGTGGTCGGCCCGACCGATGGCAGCGCTGCCGCGCTGCTGTTGGCGCGTGCCAGCGACGAGGAGCAGCGCAGCCGCATCGGCAACCAGACCGGTGGCCGCGTTGGCTTCTTCCTGAACACCGATGACTTCCATCGCGACCACGCGGCAATGCTCGCGCAAGGCGTGGAATTCCTCGAAGCCCCGCGCGATGAACCCTATGCCACGGTCGCGGTGTTCCGCGACCTGTACGGCAACACCTGGGACTTGTTGGAGCCCAAGCAATGAAACTGGTACTGGCCAGCGGCAACGCCGGCAAGCTGAAAGAACTGCAGGCCATGCTGGCCGAGCTGCCGCTGCAGATCGTGCCGCAGCGCGAACTGGGCGTGGACGACGTGCCGGAAACCGGCCTGACCTTCGTCGAGAACGCGTTGATCAAGGCCCGCCATGCCTGCACGGTGACCGGCCTGCCAGCGCTGGCCGACGACTCCGGCCTGATCGTCGATGCACTGGACGGCGCGCCCGGCCTGTACAGCGCGCGCTACGCAGGCAGCCCCACCGACGATGCTGCCAACAACGCCAAACTGCTTGATGCGCTGCGCGATGTCCCGGCCGAACGCCGCACGGCGCGCTTCTACGCGGTGATCGTGCTGCTGCGCCATGCCAACGACCCGCAACCGCTGATCTGCGAAGGCAGCTGGGAAGGCCGCATCATCGACGAACTGCGCGGCAGCAATGGCTTCGGTTACAACCCGGTGTTCCTGGATGAAGAACTCGGCCTGACCGCCGCGCAGATGGAACCGGCGCAGAAGAACGGCCGCAGCCACCGCGCCAAGGCGCTGCAGCTGTTGTTGCAGCGTATGTCGCAACTTGCGTTCGATTGACCACGGAGATCAGGGAATGACGCCACGCCGCTATCGGACCCGGATGGGGCTTGTAAAGCTTGTCGCCATTCTGGGCGCTGTAAGCGGCGCGATAGTGGGCGCCATGCTGGCATATGACGGGGAGCAATCCTGGCTCGCACTGCCGCTTTGGGCGCTTGGCTGCGCGCTGGTCATTTCACTGATCGCCGCCCCCATCCTGTGGCAACGCGTGGTGCTGGATGAGCGTGCTGGCCAGCTCCGTTACCACAACATCGCCACCGCGCACCGCTGGCGCAAGGTGGACCTGGTGGACGTGCTTGAGGTCCGCTACGACAACTTCGCCGACAAGCGCAAAGCCATGGTTTCCGGCCTGTATCTGCACATGCGCAATGGCAGCCGACCGGCGCGCCACCGTCTCATGGACAACGAGGTCGGCAGCTACCAGGGGCCGTCACCGATGTTCCGCGATGTCAGCGCAGCGGTGCTACGTGCACAACCACGTTCGCTGGTCGATCCAATCCTGCTGGCCGCGCAATAGCGCCCGCAACCCTGTACTCCCACTCTTTCCAACAGCCGTCCATGCCGCACTCCCACGACCACTGCAACCACCTTCCCGGCGAATCCTGCGCGATCGATCACGGTCACGCTGCCGGCGTGCAGCTGGTGCCGCCACCACTGGCGCTGTACGTACACCTGCCGTGGTGCGTGCGCAAATGCCCGTACTGCGATTTCAACTCGCATGCCGGCAAGGGCGAGTTGCCGTTCGATGCCTATATCGATGCGCTGATCCGCGACCTCGACCAGGACCTGCCGCTGGTGTGGGGCCGTGTGGTCAGCAGCGTGTTCTTCGGCGGTGGCACGCCCAGCCTGTTCCCACCGGAGGCGATCGACCGTTTCCTGCAGGCGGCCAGCGCACGGCTGCGGTTCGCGCCGAACCTGGAAGTGACGCTGGAAACCAACCCGGGCACGGCCGAGCACGGCCGCTTCGACCGCTACCGCGCCGCCGGCGTGAACCGCATCAGCTTCGGCATCCAGACCTTCAACGACGAAGCGCTCAAGCGCCTGGGGCGCATCCACGACAGCAACGAGGCCGAGCGCGCGGTCAAGCTGGCGCAGGACGCCGGCTACAAGAACTTCAACATCGACCTGATGTACGCGCTGCCGCAGCAGACCCTGGCTCAGGCAGAGCACGATCTTGAACGCGCCTTCGCCCTCGATCCCACGCATATCTCGCACTACCAGCTGACGCTGGAGCCGAATACGGTGTTCTTCGCCCGCCCGCCGCAGGGCATCCCCGACGAAGACAGCGCCTGGGACATCCAGGAGCACTGCCAGGCCCTGCTCGCCGAGCGCGGCTATGGCCAGTACGAGGTCAGTGCCTATGCCCGCGATGGCTGGCAGTGCCAGCACAACCTCAACTACTGGCGCTTTGGCGACTACCTGGGCATCGGTGCCGGTGCCCACGGCAAGATCAGCTCCGGCGCCGAGCAGCACGTGCTGCGGCGCTGGAAGCACAAGCATCCGCAGACCTTCATGGACACCGCCGGCAGCCTGGCCTGCATCGGCGGCGATGACGTGATCAGTCCCGAGCGGCTACCGTTCGAGTACATGCTCAACCTGCTGCGCCTGCACGAGGGCTTCAGCCTGCGCGATTTCGAGTCGCGCACGGGTTTGGCACGAAGCGTGCTTCTACCCTCCCTGGCAATGGCGGTGGAGCGTGGCTGGCTCACCCATGACGGGGATTACTGGACCCCGACCGAGCTTGGCCGCCGCTTCACCAACGATGTGGTGGAGTTGTTCCTGGCGTAAGACCCGCGAAAAGTGGCCGTTACATCACATAAATGATAGAAAACGCCCATTCAGGGGGAAGGAAAACAGGATGCCAGGCACCGCACCACGCTCAGCAAGCCAATCCATGGCAAGGATCGCCAGTGCGCCGGTATCTGCCCGCGTGCGTCACTTGTTGGAAAGCATCTTCCAGGCCACCGATGAAGTCCTGCGCACGCCGCTGCAACTGACCGCCATCGAATTGGAACGCGCGATGTTCAAACGCGCGGAGTTGGCCCACAACAGCCAGATCCAGTCCGACATCTATGCGCAGCTGCGGGTGCTCCGCGAGCACATGGAACAATTCCCCGAGCTTTTTCTTGATGCGCTGGCCATGCAAGTGGCGGGCTTCAAGGACCCGCCCAAGCCCGACCAGGAAGCGCACGCCGCCACGTTCAAGTCGATGACGCTGGTCGAAGACACCGACATCGACCGCGATATCGTGCTGCACGAAATGGCACGACGCGAAGCATTCCGCGCTCCCAGCCCACTGCTGTTGCTGGGGCAGCGCTTTGCAGTGCTGGCCGCACAACCGGCATTTGATCCCGAGCGCCTGCCGGTCGGCCCCTACGCGCAGTGCCGGGCAGTGCGCGACGCCGGCGAGCAGATGCAGCTCAACCTCGATACCCAGCTGGTGCTGTTCCAGGTATTCGAGCGCATGGTCATGCCGCGCCATGCTGAACTGGTCGATCGCCTGAACATCCTGCTGGAGCGCGAAGGTGTGCTTCCAGGGCTGGTTTACCGTCCGCATCTCCCCCGCCCCTCCGCCCCACGTGGCGCTGGCGCCGGGGGCGGTCATGCCGATGCTGGCGGCAGCGGGCCGCGCAATGCCGGCCCAACCCCGCTGACCAGCTGGCAAGGCCAGGCGCCGGCGGCATCGTGGGCGAGTATTTCCAATGAGCTGCTGGGCAGCCCCGCAGGAGCACCGGCCCAGGCCAGCGCCGCACCGGTGCAGGTGCCCGCCAGCGGCGCCGCCATGCCGCCGATGGAAAGCCTGCACAACCTGCTTGATGCCGCCCGCCACGCACTTACGCTTGGCGCTGGCGCCGCTGGTGCTGGTGCTGCCGGTGGCACTGCCGGTGCCGGTGGTGGCGCAGCCGCAACGACAGCCACGGGTGGCATGCCCGACTTTGCCGCCCTGCAGGCGCAGCGCGGTACTGCAGGTTCAGCAGCGGGTGCCGGAAGCACTGCTCCCGCCGGCCCTGCCAGCGTCAACAACGCGGGCGTGCCAGCCCAGCCTGTCTCCACCCAGACCGCGCTGGATGTGCTGGGCAAACTGCAGGCGGCCGCATCGTCCTCCGGCAGCCGCCACAGCATGGCCGACATCCGCAACGCGATGATGGCGCAGGTCAAGGCCGAGCACGGCCCTGCCGCGACGCTGTCGGTGCAGGACGGCGACACCATGGACCTGCTGGGCATGCTCTACACCGAGCTGCAGCGCGAAGTGCGCAGCGAAGGCCCTGCCGCCGACCTGCTGCGCCGCCTGCAGGTACCACTTGCCCGCGCCGCGATCAGCGACCAGGAGTTCTTCCTGCGCGACCAGCACCCGGCACGCGAGCTACTCAACGCCGTTGCCGAATCCGGCGCGGTCTGGCTCAGTGATGAAGACAGCGATCCGGTCCTGCAGCTGAAGCTCAAGGACGCGGTCAACAAGGTCGTCAACGACTACCAGGGCGACGAGTCCGTCTTCGTCGAAGCCAACGACATCATCCAGGGACATCTGCGCGCGGCGGCCCGCCGCGCGGAAATGGCCGAGCGCCGCCAGATCGATGCCGCACGCGGCAAGGAACGCCTGGAGGCTGCCAAACAACTGGCCAACAGCACCATCGACGAGCTGTGCCAGACCACCGAACCTCCCAAGTTCGTGCAGACCCTGCTGCGCAAGGCGTGGGCCGATGTCCTTACCCTCACCCTGCTGCGCAACGGTGAAGGTTCGGAGGAGTGGCAGCAACGCGAGCAGGCCACCCGCCGCATCAGCGAGATTACCGGCTTGCCGCCTGGCGGCGCAGCCGATGTCAACTTCGGCGAGGAGATCGAGCAATCGCTGCTGCAGGTGGGCTACCACCAGGATGAGGCCGCCGCCATCTCGCGCCGGCTGTCCACACCCGGCGGCGAGGATGAGATCACCTCACGCACCGAACTGACCGCCAAGCTCAAGGCGCGCAGCCGCCTGGGCGAGGCCGGCGAGCCGGAAGAAGAAGAGCGGCGCAGGAAAGTCGAGCCCGCCCGTACCGAAGAGGAAGAAGCGCATTACCGCCAGCTGCGCACCCTGCCATTCGGTACCTGGTTCGAATTCACCGTCAACCAGCAGGGCGACAACCGGCGCCAGCGCCTGTCCTGGTACAGCCTGATCACCGGCAATGCCTTGTTCGTCAACCAACGCGGCCAGAAGGTGTCGGAGCAATCACTCGACGCGATGTCCCGGCTGATGGCCAAGGGCCAGCTGCGCATCGTCACCGAAGACAAGGGCCGCCTGATCGACCGCGCCTGGCAGGCCACCGTACGCGCGCTGCGCTCCATCGCCGGCCAGGCCTCCAACAGCGGGGAATCCGCATGATCACCAATACCCGCCGTGCACCCCGCCTGCAGGTACCCGATCTGGTGCAGGTGCGCGACCAGATGACCGGCACCCAGATCGGCCGGCTCGGCAACATATCCGAATCCGGCATGTTGCTGATCACCTCCGTGCCGATGCAGGAGGACGCGCTGTACCAGCTGCAGTTCCCCATCCCGGACGGCCGTGGCGGCCATCTGCAGATCGATGCAGGCGTGCACCTTCTGTGGTGTGAGCCGACACACGCGCCCGAGCAGTCATGGGCAGGGTTCCGCTTCCTGACCTTGGACAAGGCCCACCGCGAGCGCCTTGCGCAGTGGATCGAAGGCAGCATCCCCGCAACCTGAGTGCCGAAAACGGCACAGCAGCGGCCGGCTGATTGCGGCAAAATTGGGGCCTGCATTCCGCATGTCCCAGCGAGCCACCGCGATGAACCAGCAAGATCCAGGCAGCCTGTACGCCCACCACCTTGGGCAGATGATCCGCCGCGCCGACGCGGCGCTTGCACGCGGTGGTTTCGATCACCTGGTGGTTCCCAGCGGCACCCAGCACTACCAGGTGTTCGACGACCGCGACTACCCGTACGCGGTCAATCCTCAGTTCAAGACCTGGCTGCCGCTGACCAAGCTGCCGTACAGCTGGCTGATCCACACCCCGGGCAAGCGCCCGACCCTGGTGTTCTACCAGCCCTTCGATTACTGGCACGTGGTCCCGGGCGCGCCGAGCGGCTGGTGGGTGGAGCATTTCGACATCCATATCATCCGCAAGCCCGAAGAGGCCCTGGCCCTGCTGCCAGCCGACCCGAGCCGCTGCGCCATCCTCGGCGAGGCGCAGAGCGCACTGGGCGGCTTTGCCCCGAACAACCCGGCAGCGGTGATCAATTACCTGGAATGGCATCGCGGCTACAAGACGCCGTATGAAATCGCGCTGATGCGCCAGGCCCAGGCACTGGGCGTACGCGGCCACCGCGCCGCCGAGGCCGCATTCCGTGCCGGTGCCAGCGAATTCGAGATCCACATGGCTTATTGCAGCGCCGTCGGCCAGGATGCCAACGAGCTGCCCTATGGCAACATCATCGGCCTCAACGAACATGCCGCCGTGCTGCATTACACCGACCTGGGCAAGCAGGCACCGCAGCCGCTGCGCAGCTTCCTGATCGACGCCGGCGCCTCGGCCTACGGTTATGCCAGCGACATCACCCGCACCTATGCAGCGGCCGGCCACGACGAGTTCCAGTCCTTCATCGATGCGGTCGATGCCGCGCAGTTGAAGATGTGCGCGGCAGTACGCGCCGGCTTTGATTACAAGCAGCTGCACATCGATGCGCACCTGTCGCTGATGGGCATCCTCAAGGACTTCGGCGTGATCACGGTTTCGCCCGAAGCTGCCTTGGCAACCGGTGTGAGCGCTGCATTCTTCCCGCACGGCATCGGCCATCTGATCGGCGCGCAGGTCCATGACGTGGCCGGCTTCGCCGCCAACGAAGACGGCGGCCGCGTCGAGCGCCCGGCCGGCCATCCCTACCTGCGCATGACCCGCGTACTGGAGCCGGGCATGGTGGTGACCATCGAGCCAGGCCTGTACTTCATCGACATGTTGCTCGAGGAAGTGAAGAAGGCCGGCAACGCAGCCAGCATCAACTGGGACCGCGTGGACTTCTTCCGTCCTTACGGTGGCGTCCGCATCGAAGACGAAGTGCTGTGCACCGACGGCGAAGCGGACAACCTGACCCGCCCGGAATTTGCTGCGCAGGCGTGATGCAAGGGCGACATCAGTCGCTATGTGATTGAACCCCGGGCGCGCAATGCGCCCGGGATGAGTGATACCGCGGATGTACCAGCATCCGCTTTCGCGGGAACCTTCGCCCCCCTCAAAAGAAGCACAGCCAATCAAGCTTTGGCTTTGGCTTTGGCTGCTGTTGCTGTTGCTGTTGCTGTTGCTGTTTCCCCTCCCTTACGCGCAGCGTAGGGGAGGGTCAGGGAGGGGTGCCGTTGCTTTGCACTTGCACTTGCACTTGCTGTTGCACTTGCTGTCGCTGTTGCTGTTGCCCTGCGCCTTTGACGTACGGGCCCCTTCCGCAGCGACGGAGCTGGCAGACAAGACCCCGCACGGGGCGACGTGCAGGACGCACGTCGTTTTTCGACGATACATGGATGTATCGTCGAAAAATCCTGCCAGCGGAGTGGACCTGGAGCG